>Ga0302323_100000025_pt1 | contig 90748 bp, 59 predicted proteins | sample Fen_T0_3_FD_201950 | JGI IMG/M metagenome (GOLD analysis project Ga0302323, IMG submission 201950) | Peat permafrost microbial communities from Stordalen Mire near Abisko, Sweden - Fen_T0_3 | ecosystem: Environmental > Terrestrial > Soil > Wetlands > Permafrost | place: Sweden: Abisko...
GAGGCACGTTTGCAGCAATTCAACATCGACATTCTGACCGGCACATCGGGGCAGTTTCACTTCGGTTCCGGGCCAACCAGCAATACGGACGATTCCCAGTCCGGATTCGGGTTTGCCAGTTTCTATCTCGGCGCTGCATCCAGTGCATTCATAGCATTACCCGAGAGACTTGGGTGGCGAGTGAAGTACTACGCCGGCTTCGTACAGGACGGCTTGAAGGTCACTCCCAAGTTAACTGCCAATTTAGGTTTCCGGTACGAGATTCCGACGCCTGTCACCGAGGCCCACGGTCAACAGTCGTTCATCAATCCAACCCTTGCCAATCCCGGCGCGGGCGGACTTCTCGGAGCTTATGAATTTCTTGGCAAAGGGACCGGTAGAACGGGTTCCAACGGCTCGCAGGATACCTTTCACAGTTCATATGGTCCGCGCGTCGGAGTTGCCTATCAAGTCATGCCAAACACGGTGATTCGGGCTGGATACGGAATTTACTATCAAAACCTCAAGATTGGCGGCTTTGGAGAAAATGATTCCCAGGGCTTCTTTGGAAGCTATAACTACCCCGGCTCAGCGAGTCCCCAGGCTCCAGTTACCGTTCTCTCGCAGATCACGGCTTACCCCGGACCGACCCCGCCATTCATTGATCCCACGGTGATGAACGGACAAGGGCCGACATTTATTATGTCGAAAACAGCGCGTCCCGGCACCACGCAAACCTGGACCCTTGATATCGAGCAGCAACTTCCCGGAAAGATGATTCTGGATGTTGCTTACATAGGAGACCACGGCGATCACCTCCAGGCCTTCATGCACGATCCAAACCAGGGGCTTCCCATCAATATGGCACGTGGTGGGTGCTTGTATGCCGACATCAACGCCCAGGCCAGTAACTCAGACTGCGCGGGCCAAACTCCAGTCGCGGCGCCCTATGCTGGGTTTAGCGGTACCGTCTCTCAGGCCTTGAGGCCATTCCCGCAGTATGGCAATGCGCAGGTGGATTCAGTCACCATGTCCGATCCCTTCGGCGTCTACACCTACAACGCCTTGCAGGTTCAGATGCAAAAGCGCATCTCCGCGGGTTTCACGGTGCTCGCGAATTACACTTGGTCGAAGACACTGACCAACGCCGACTCGGAATATCCTTCCCAGTCCAATTGGAACGGAAATGGTAATTCTGGAGCTTTGAACACCTACAATCTCAAGGTAGAAAAGGGACTGAGTCAGTACGACATTCCGCAGCGCGTGATTCTGAGTTACACCTATCAACTTCCCTTCGGCAAAGGCAAGCGATTTGCCAATACCGGAGGCGTTGTCAACGCGCTGGTGGGAGGGTGGCAGATCGCCGGCGTTCAGACCTATCAAGGCGGAACTCCACTTTCAGTGCACTCTCCTAACTGGGACTCGGGAATCTTCGCCGGAAATCTCGGCGCAAGCGCTCGCGCGAACTACGTTCCAGGAAAGGCCATGGACGGTTATCACGGCGGAGGCTGGGTATGGGGAAGCAGTCGCAGGTTGAACCCGGAGGCTTTCACCGTCGCGCCGAACTTCACCTTTGGCAACGCACCAAGGGCGATCACGATCCGCGAATTTGCCAGACATAACGAAGACTTGAACTTCTCCAAACAAATTCCCACGTATACGGATAGGGTGAAGGTCATCTTCCGAATGGAGTTCTTCAATGCATTCAACCGGCCGGGACAATACACCGGCTTCAACACAACAGCCGGCGACGGTGATTTCGGAAAGGCCTCAGGCAGGCAAAACGGACCACGAAACATCCAAGCGAATCTTCGCGTGTCCTTCTAAATGAAAGTCAATCTTCCGGGCCTCCTTACGGAGGCCCGGAAGATAGGATCTATCTATGTTTTTATCCCTCTCTGAGCGATCGCTGCACACTCCCTGTGTCCTCGCGATCGTCTGTCTTTTGCTGCCATCCAGCAATGCGCAAGAGAACCTCTCCCCGCTTCAAAAGCATTTCCTCGCGGCGCAGCAGGATCAGCAACAAGGCCTGCTCGATGCGGCCGCGCACGAATACGAGACTGTCGTGCGCCTGCAGCCGGAGTTAGCTGAGGCCTATGTGAACCTGGGGTTGGTCTACTACTCGCAGGCAAAGTTCAACGAGTCAGCAAGGGTGTTAACCACGGCGGCGCGATTGAAACCCGGCATGCGCGGAGTCAGTCTCTGGCTCGGAATCGATAATGTGAAGCTGAATCGGCCGACCCAAGGCGCGGCACATTTGCGCGAGGCAATTCATCTTGATCCAGCCGACAAGCTGGCACAAAGCTGGCTGGCAACTGCGCTTTGGGATACCGGGCAAATGGATGCAGCTCTAATCCAACTTGGAAAGGCCTGCGCGCAATTTCCCGACGATCCCGATCTGCTCTTCGAGCGCGGAGAGGCGTATGGCAAAGCCGCCAGCCAGCAGATCGAGCAACTGCTTGAAGAGTTATCGGGGACGGCACTCTCCGACCTGATTTATGGGAGGCACTACGTAGAAGAAGGCGATTGGACCAAGGCAGAAGGCCATCTTCGCCGCGCCATCGAGCGTGACCCGCACCTGCTGGAAGCACGCCTGGAATTGGCTGAGGTTCTCGTGCAGCAATTCGATCTTGCTGCGGCTCACGAGCAGCTAGAGCAAGCTGTAACGTTGGCGCCGCAATCAGCTGCCGCGCTGGCTCGCAGTGGTGAACTTTTGGTTCTCATGCACGAGCAGTCGGAAGGTCTCTTGCGCATTAAGAAGGCCATTGAGATCGATCAGAACGAGGCGCTTGATGCATTGGGCCTGCCCGTGGAAGATCGTTTCGATCAACGTGATCGCAGTCACGAAGATTCCAGACTGGCCCTTCGTTCCCGCGAAGCCGCGAGACTCATCGAGGCTGACCAAGCGTCCGGCCCAGTCGGCAATGCCGCGATTGCAGGCCTGTATGCGCTGGCTGGAGAGGATGAAGCTGCTCTGAAGGCATATGCGCGAATCGACATTTCGCACTCGGCGCCACGAGCAACCGCAAACCCGCTTGCCCAGGCACTGACGGCCATTCACCAGCACCACTTCGAACTTGCCGAGCCGCTTCTTCTGCGCTGGGTCGCCTCTCATCCCGCCGACCGCACTGCGCGCTACCACCTAATCGCGGTGCGGCGCGAGATAGCAATGACCCAAGTAAATCGTCTGCTCACCGTCGCGCCGGATTCCTACCATCTGCATCAGTTGCTCGGCCAGCTCTACGTCAGCCGCGAAGAGGATGACAAGGCACTGGAGGAGTATCTCGCCGTTGCAGCCGCACGCCCTAATCTTCCCGGCGTGCATTTCTGGCTCGGGCACCTCTACTGGAAGCACGGCGATGCGGATCATGCGCTCGTGGAACTGAAGCGGGAACTCGAATTCAGCCCCGGCCACCCTGAGGCCAGTGCGGAGTTGGGCACCGTTCTGGTGGCTCAAGAACACGCCGCCGAGGCCATTCCATATCTCGAATCGGCTCTCCGCGCCAAGCCTGATCTCTGGCCTGCCTACGCACAGTTGGGGCATGCCTACGCAATGCAAGAGAATTACCCTCGCGCCGAGATTGTACTCAAGCGCGGCATTGAACATGATCACGATGCAGCCACCCACTACCAGCTCGCGCTGGTGCTTCGGGCCGAGGGAAAGACCGCGCAGGCTGCACAGGTCTTTGCCGAAGTGGCCGCCATCAAGAGAGAAAAGATGGCCGCGCCCCCCAGGGATGACCAGGCAAATCAGGGAGACACGCAATGAGATGCCACTGGCTGATCGCTTCTTCGTTAGCCTTCGTCGCATTGGCCTCTTCTCTATGCGCTCAATCCACTGCGCTGGACGAGGGCGTTGAATTCATTCGCGAAGGACGATTCGACCAGGCACTGGTCAAACTCGAAGAAGCGCACCGTGTTGCTCCCAACGATGCCACCGTCGAGAACCTGCTGGGAATCACCGAGACCAAGCTCGGCCACAACGACGAAGCAATCCTTCACTATCGCAACGCAATCCGCCTCGCACCCTCGCTGGCTGCGCCGCATAAGAACCTGGGGTTCAATCTGCTCACTGCGAAAGATTATTCCGGCGCGGAGCAGGAGTTGCGTGAAGCAGCGCGTCTGGCTCCCAATGATCCTTTTGCCCACTACTATCTTTTTCTGCTTGCGCTTGCGTTGAACCGCGATGCGGAAGCCTTTGATCAGGCATCCCGCGCAGGGCAACTCATCGACAATGATCCAGAGTCCGCCGCCAGGCTAATCGAAGCGGAGGTCCGTTTGGGCCATGTGGATGAGGCAAGCAGCCTTATCGAGCGTTTGGAGAATGCCAGCAAGCTCACGCTTGTGCGGGAGTACTCGATCGCTCTTCTGCTTAGTCAGCACGCGTTCTATCCTCAGGCAGTCCACTGTTTTCGACATATCGCAACCCTCGATCCGTCCTGGGTAAATCGCTACAATCTGGCGCTTGCGCTGCTGTACGACGGAGAGGCCACTGAAGCATCCGTACTTTTGACAGTGCTGCATACGGAGCAGCCCGCAAACGCGGATGTTCTCATGTTTCTTGGCTCGGCCTTCGAGATGTTGCGAAAGATGCCCGAGGCGTTGGAGGCCTATCATGCCGCACTGGTGGCAGATCCTTCCAATCCGGACCGAACGCTCGATTACACGCGACTGCTGATGGACATGGACCGCTACGATGAAGCGATTCAGATTGTTCAGACCAGCATGGCTGCAACTTCCTTGACAGCGCCACTCCAGCTTCGGCTGGGCGCGGTTGAGATGGTAAAGGGCAACTACGACGCCGCACGCGATGCCTTTCATGCCGCACTGGACGCCGATGCAAGTCTCGATGCTGCGTATGTCGGCTTGGCGCAGACCTATTCGCGCCAATCCGACGACGCCGGTGCGATTCACATTCTCTATATGGCGCGCGGCAAACTCCCCGGCCATTATCTGCTCGAATACTACTTCGGCCTGCTGGCCAGTCGCCTGGGCCGTGAGCAAGAGGCGATCGTTGCGCTTGAAAATGCAGCGCAACTGGAGCCCAAAACCCAGGACCCGTTCTATGAACTGGGCAAGCTCTATGGGGCGCAGCAAAACTGGCCGCGTGCACGTCAAGCTTTTGAACGGGTCGTCGGACTGAATCCTCAATTCGCACCGGCCCACTTTCAGTTGAGCCGCATCTACGCACATCTTGGCCTGAACTCGAAAGCCGAACAGGAAGGCAGACTCACTCACACACTGGTCGATGCGCAACGCGACGAGGCGCTCCGCAAGCAGCGCGAACGGGCTGCGAGCTTCCAACAGCAGCCTTCCATCACTCATTAACCGTTGCAGTGATCTTGAATCAATTCATTTTTCAGACAGCCCACAACTTGAGACACAGAGTCCCCAAGAAATCGAGGAAGTGAAGAATATGTTTTTTCATGAACAGTTGGACCGCCGAGAGTTTTGTGGACTCTCGGCTCTCGCGACGATTGCTTCTCTTTTGCCGGTGTCTTTGCATGCAACCACTCCATCTGAGGCATGTCCCGTTTCTCTTGAGGTCACGGGAGATGCTCAGCGTGGGTATGGGGTCGCGATTCACTATCGCGGTCAGGCCATTGCGCATCATCATCAAGGTGGAGAGTTTTCTGCCATCTTCCAAAACAGCGAGCACAGTCTTGAAGACTTGATCGATAACTGGAAAGCCACATCCTGGAGCGGAGATCGAGCGCGTGTCCATCTCACAGGAACAGCCAAACTCGATAATTTGCGAACCACCGTCTTTGTCGAGATCCGGTACGAAGTTCTTCCATCGCAAGTCGTGAGAAAAACGATTCAATTGCGTCAAGACGACATGTTCACTCTGCTTTATCAATTAACAAATCGTCTGGAGCCCGTAACGGAGCCGGAAAAACTCTGGAGCTTCGACCATGCCGATTGCAAAGGCGGGGCGCTGCACGAGTATTTCCCTGCGGCGGGCTTTCGCACACAAAGTGGAGTGACTGTCGGGCTGCTTACCGATTCGGGGTATCGCAATCAATGGAGCCGGATCATTCGTCGAGATGGAACGCCCGTGAAACCGGCACCTGCTGTGATTCCAGATCTGAATCTCTATCTCCTTCCCAATGCCGCCGAACGCGCACAGAACGGAGCATTCATTCAACAAACATTTGGCGAGTCCACTGTCCAGTTGTCAGGTGAGGACTCCCGAGTTAGAGTCGATCTGCCATCGCCCTCAATGTGGGTAAAAAATGGATCTATTCAAGTCGAGCAGTTAGATGGCGGCGTCAGGCTGACTCCGGGCACCCGAAAGGATTTTGTCCTTTTGCCATTCAATGCAAAGGGTGGAGAGGTCTTCTCCCTGCGTCTCAAGTATCGTTCCGCTGCCGCAGTATCCATTCACGCCTGGGACACAGACGATCATTTCCAGAAGCTTGGAGACATCACGCTATTCAATGACACGGCTCCGGCGTCACCCGCTGCCTTTACGGAATTCGATCATTCCTTTGTCGTGCCAGTTCTGCAAGGCACAGGAGCAGCTCTTGTATTTTCGCCCACCGACTTTGAGAAAAGCGAGGTGCTGCCTTCGATTGAAGTGCGTGACATTGAGATCTTCCGTGTCGCGACCAAGAGTGAACCCTACCATCATCTTGAGATGGGGAGTTCGCAAACGAAGAGCGTCTTCATCTTTGCCAGCGATCATGTGCCGGATACGCTTGGAGGCTATCGGCTCGCCAGCCAGCTTTACCTGGCCGACGGTCTTGGCTTTAAAGGCGGCGAAACAGAGAGAGTCCTTTACGCAGACGTCATGATGCTAAGTTGGAGCGCAGACCTTGAGGGCCGTCGGGCAATGCTGGCTCCAAGTATCTGGTATTCAGCTGCCGGCGAAATGTATCTGCGCGACAGCTTTTTCGCCCTCAACGGCATTCACAATCGCGAGCTCAATGAGAGGGTCTTTGCACTCTGGGCCGACAATCAGGGCACGAATGGAGCCATCAACACTTTGGTCGAACCTAACATTGCCAACCTGGAGCGCAAATCCAATGACTCTACTCCGCTTTGGTTAATGTGGGCTCTTCTGAATCGACGTCGTTTCGGTACCGTGCTGCCAATGGATAAGCTCAAGTTAGCGGCAAAATACTGCCTCGCCACGTATGATCCAAATCGCGAGGCAGTTTGCAATGCCCAGTTTGTTATTGGTCAACTTGATGTGATCAGTTATCCGGAAGGCACTAAGATTCTCTGCGAAAACCAGGGAATCCTAGCCGTGCTGCTGAGAGTGATTCGCGACCTGCAGATCCCTGAGTTGAGCGCATCCATCTCCGAAAGTTACATCGCCAAAACGGAAGAGGTCTATCGGAGCTACTATGATACGGATCGTGGTTTCATGCTTCCCGCGAGAAATATCCACGATGCAATCGGATTTTCCGATATCTTCCCTGAGTTTTTATCACTCTGGATTTTTCAGCACAAGATCCTCACCGATGAAATGGTCGTCAGTCACCTTAATCACATCCCAACAATGCTACCGAATAGGGACTGTCCTTACCCCGGCGAGGGTGGTACAGTGCGACCTATTTTTATCGGTTTACCAACAATAAAGAGAAATTGGAGTTACTTTACCGAGAAGTGGCATCCGATGGTAAGCGACACCTATGCCGCAAGCTACGCTGAAAAGGTATCTGACGGAATCTATTACAACGGCGGAAGCTGGATGAGAATTGAGATCTGTGGGTATGTTACCGGCAAGCTTCACGGGTGGAAGCAAGCGAATCACGCAATCGCCAACAGGCTTTGGGCTGAAATCCACACAGACAATGATTTTCCGACAAGCCAGGAGTATCTGCCGACAGATTCAAAGAATCCGTTCTTTGGGTATCATCGGGTATTTGCGTGGAACTCGTCCGTGCTTCAAGCTCTCGAAATGGCAGGATTGCGCCACCCCGAAATGGATCCGGACTATTTGCCACAACTCAGGAAACCCAAGCAACTCCAAGACCGACAGCATCGATAAGATAGGTTTAAGGCCCCGATGAATAACCAAGATAGCTTGCAAAGACGTTTTGCGAGAGTACATAATTCTGCCGCGGATCTCGCAATATCACTGCGATACCGGACAAAACTCTTGACATTGCAGAGTGTGAAATCCAGCTCGATGTATTCCCAACCCCACAATTGCGAGCCAGTTTACCAATGCGACGTGAAGTAAGCAAGAGCCAAAGACAATTAGTTGCTGTCTATACTCGAAGCCTACATCTGCGCAATCCCGCACATGGGAATTCTGTTGCATCAAGATTCTTGCTTGTTACGACATCGTAAATTCCCGAAAATTGAATTCAAAGCGACGATTTATTCAACGACCAGTCCGTCTGCGTGAAACTGGCCGATTACAACGTTGACTCGATCGCCGCTTCGCACTGTTCTGTGCGGGTTTGAGAATGCCATCCAATAGGATTTGCCCGCCTCCGGGGTGTTGCTTTGCCGCAACTGGCCAACCTTTTCCAGCGAGGGAATGACCAGCTGGATGTGATGTTCCGGCGAGTTCAAAAACGCCTCGATCGTTTTATCGTTAAGTATCTTCGCCTTTTTCGGATCCAATACCCGATAAGAGAATCGAATTAATTCGCCCGACTCCGCAGCTTTCACGCTGAGCAAGTCAACGCCCCAAACAAGCTTGTAATATTGGCCCGCCTTTCCGGCGAACCGATCTGGCCGGTAGCGTGTTGGAGAGCCCGTTTTGATGGCTGGCTTGCTTGCCGGAGCGGGAGATTGAGCCTCGGTGGTAGACACAAGCATGCTGCTGACGAGAATCCCCGCCAGCAGCATGAAATTCATTCTTGAGAATTCGGTGCATTTGAAAAAGTTCGTCTTTCGCGTCATGGTACTCCCCGTACTTGGCGCATGGCCGGCGATCCTGGTTTAGATCTCCGGCCATGCTCGCTTGCTAGTTGACTGTAAATGCTCCGGTCAGGATGTTGGTGACGGCTCCGCCGGAATTTGTCAATCGTACACTCCTGGTTCCGGTTGCAGCGCCAGCTACGATGTTGAAGGTGGCCGTCACCGTGGTGTCGTTCACGACCACAACACTGCTTGCGCTTACGCCGGTACCGGAGAAGTTGACCGCGGTCGTGCCGGTCAGGTTAGTTCCGGTCAGGGTCACCGCAACTGCTGTGCCCCGCGCTCCGGAAGTTGGAGTGAGTGAAGTCAGCGTAGGCGCTACGACCGTGAAGGCGCCATTCAAGTTGGGGCTGGTTCCGCCCGGGGTTGTAATACTGATAGCCCGCGTCCCGAGAGCAGCACCAGCTAAGATGTTAAAGGTGGCCGTTACTGTGGTGGCATTTACTACCACAACGTTGCTTGCGCTGACGCCACCACCGGAGAAGTTGACTGCGGTAGCGCCAGTCAGGTTAGTCCCGGTCAAGGTCACCGCAACAGCTGTGCCTAGTGCGCCCGAGGTTGGAGTAAGTGAAGTCACCGTGGGCGGCGCAACTGCCAGGACCGTGAAGGCTCCATTCAGGTTCGGGCTGGTTCCGCCGGGGGTTGTGATGCTGACAGCCCTTGTCCCGAGAGCAGCTCCAGCGGTGATGTTGAATGTGGCCGTCACCGTGGTGGCATTCACAACCACTACGTTGCTTGCGCTTACGCCAGTACTAGAGAAGTTGACTGCGGTAGCGCCAGTCAGGTTAGTTCCGGTCAAGGTCACCGCGACTGTTGTACCTCGTGCCCCGGAAGTCGGAGTAAGTGAAGTCAGTGTTGGCACCGGTACTGCCAGGACCGTGAAGGCTCCATTCAAGTTGGGGCTGGTTCCGCCGGGGGTTGTGATGCTGACAGCCCGCGTCCCGACTGCAGCGCCGGCGGTGATGTTGAATGTGGCCGTCACCGTGGTGGCATTCAGAACCACTACGTTGCTTGCGCTGACGCCGGTACCGGAGAAGTTGACCGCGGTCGTGCCAGTCAGGTTAGTTCCGGTCAGGGTCACCGCAACCGCTGTGCCTCGCGTACCCGAGGTTGGAGTGAGTGAAGTCACCGTTGGCGGCGCGACTGCCAGGACCGTAAAGGCTCCATTCAAGTTGGGACTTGTTCCGCCGGGGGTTGTGATGCTGACAGCCCTTGTCCCGAGGGCGGCTCCAGCGGTGATGTTGAATGTAGCCGTCACCGTGGTGGCATTCAGAACCACTACGTTGCTTGCGCTGACGCCGGTACCGGAGAAGTTGACCGCGGTAGCGCCAGTCAGGTTAGTTCCGGTCAAGGTCACCGCAACCGCTGTGCCTCGCGTGCCCGTGGTAGGAGTAAGTGAAGTCAGCGTTGGAGGCGCCAATGCTGTCACCGTAAACGCTCCGGTCAGGATATTGGAAGCGACTCCGCCAGAGTTTGTTACGGCGACACTCCTTGTTCCAATCGCGGCGCCAGCCGTGATGTTGAAGGTGGCCGTTACCGTAGTGGCATTCACGACCACAACATTGCTTGCGCTGACGCCGGTACCGGAGAAGTTGACCGCGGTCGTGCCAGTCAGGTTAGTTCCGGTCAGGGTCACCGCAACCGCTGTGCCTCGCGTGCCCGAGGTTGGAGCGAGTGAAGTCAGTGTTGGAGCAACCACGGTGAACGCCCCATTTTGAATTGCTGTGGTTCCGCCCGCCGTAGTGACACTAACGTTCCTTGTCCCAAGTTGTGCGGTTGCCGCGACGGTGAAAGTAGCCGTTACGGTAGTTGTGTTCACTACAGATATGTTGCTTACCGTGATGCCCGTCCCGCTCAAGTTCACTGTCTGCGTGTTGGCCAAATTGGTGCCAGTGAAAGTCACGGTTATCGCAAGACCGCGTATGAGAGTGCTCGGTGAAACCGAAATCAGCGTAGGTAGAGCGAAAGTACCCTGATACTCGATTGCACCCACATCGACGAGATTCCCCGATTGCTTGCGCGGTTTCCCGAAGAAATCAGTGCTTGGCGCCGCGGTACCCGAGACAGACGCTAGAGGCACATAGTTGATTGCTGGTGAAGTGCCGGCCAGGGATGGGTCAAAGGTAAAGACCGAATTTCCCGACTGGTTCGTCACATTGATGGACAGGGGACCCCAGCGGAGGTTGACCCAGTTGTTGCCCTCGTCCACGGTTGCTGCCGGCTGCAGCGTGAACGGCGGTGCCGGAAGTCCGTTGGACTCGTTCGTTCCCGGAGGAACTTGCCAGCCGGGATACTTCAATGCGAGCGAGGTAACCGCTTCAACTGGCACGCGGGCACCATTGCAGTACATACTGCTAACCGTCGCGCCAGGAGACAACAAGTCGTTGGTTCCGGAGCCAACTTCAGACAATCCGCCTGTATTGGTCAGCACCGAGTAAACCGGGGCCAGAGTTCCACCCGAGTGGTTTCCGGGGGCTGTATCTCCGCGAACGCCGATGTCCCAGTAGCTGGTGTTCGGGTCGTCGCAGGCTCCGGTTGATCCCTGACTCGCTGCTGCTGTAGCAACAGTGGAGCCAAAGGGTGAGTTATACACCGTCACCTGGTTATTTTGATTTGTCATACCTCCGGCCAAACCGCCAACGCCAATCATGACGGAGCGGTTCTTCCAGAAGAGGTCGTTATAGAGAACCGGTACTGAGTACTTGGTGCACGACCCGGCCGTTCCATGGTTTGTCGGGCAAGTGACCGAGGCAGTGCCTCCGGTCAGTTGGCTGATGTTGGCAACCAGCACGGCGCTGTTTGTGACGCTGACCAGGCCGGCTACTTGCGGGCAGGAGTTCGATCCGTTGTTTGCAGTGCAGTTGACCCCAGGCGTGCTGGCCAACGGCGCGAACAAGGACTGGAAGAGAACCCCTGAAGAAGCTGTGGAGTTATTGGAGACGATCGAGTTGTTGATCAGGTCGGTTGCCAGTGCGTCTTGCAGAGACACACCGCCTCCGTCCCAACCGGCGACGTTATTGGCGATGATGTTGTTGGTCACCTGGATTGCATTCCACGGTGTCTTCAACTGGAATGCCGGCTGCGCCGCGTGTCCAGGAATGATCGGCCACGTAACGCTCGCATTGCCCTTGGGGAAGTTAAGCACTTCGTTTCCGTTGATATGTTGCAGCCTCAGGCCGCCGCCGCTGCCGCTGTCTGCGGAGTTGCCGAGAATGAGGTTTGCATTGATCACAAGTCCTGGACCTGTGCCATCGCTAGGTGTGATCGTTCCCGGAGCCGAGAGGCAATCCTGGTCTGTCAGCAGAGCGCAAGGTGGATCCTGGTCGGGAGCGCCCATGATCAGCAGGCCGCCGCCGTTGGTGGTAATGGTCGGGTTGGTGCTTTGGTTGAAGAGGATCGAGTTGTGCTCGATATCTCCGTCGTAGCTGTAGCCGATGTGTGCAACGCCAGCGCCGTCACCGGTGCTCATGTTGCCGCATACCCAGTTGTAGTTGAACTTGTAGTAGTCGGCGCCGTTGCAGAACGTGACGCCGCCGGCTCCCGCTGGGGTGGACGAGAAGAGTTCGTCGCCGAGCGAGGAGTTCTGCGTGACCGCGTTGTTATGCACGTTGACGTCCCTGTTGAAGCAGTACGGCAGCGCCATGTTCGTCGGGGCCGATCCGGTATTCGTGATGCAGGAATCGGGAACCGTATTTACGCCAGCTCCACCGACGAGGTAGGCGTCAGGATGTTCTCCCTGGCCGATCGTGATACCGCCGGAGAGTGTCCCCTGGTTGTTCAGAATGCGGTTGTTGGCAACCTGGAGATTGTGCGTCCAGCCGTGAGCCAGAATGCCGCCGCCGCCCTGAGAACTGTTCTTGATCGTCAAGCCGTCGATCGAAGACGGATTGCACAGGAAGTTGCTTGGGTACGGATTCACCCCATTGACGCTGCAATCACTGGAAGTGAGCAGCAATGTTCCGGTCGGGAATACGTCGGAAGCAAAAGGATCGGAACCAGTTGGGAACTTCACGCCTTTGCCGAGAATCGTGATTCCGGCGCCTTCATAAGCTCCCATGATGGTGGGCTCGATCAGTTGTTCTGCCAGGTTTCCGTTCAGCGTTGCATCCCATCCTACCGTAGCTTCAAGCGGAATCCGATCAACCGAGAACTGCATGTTCGAGTTGCAAGTGAACGTGCTCGATGCATCGTAGGGATTCGTACCGGTGATCGGAGTGCCGTTCAGCGCCAGACCAAAGAGGCACACGACCTGACGACGCCAGGGATTCAGTTTGCCGGCTGGGTGCGGATTGGCATCGATCAAGCTCGAAGCTGCTCCAACTCCCTGTAAGCGTACCGGTTTCCACATCAATAGCATCTCGGCGTGAGCCGCATTGGTCTTGGTGGTTATACCGGTACTCGAACACGCCACGCCTGCAGAAGTAGCCGTGTTGCATGTTGGGTCAATGATGAGCAGATCGCCCGGCTGGGCCGCATCGATCGCGCTCTGGACGGTTGTGGAAGCTGCCACGTGAGTCGGAGTTTTACCGCCGACGGTGACCGTAACGGTATCGATCGACTGCTTGCCGTTGCCGGCCGTGATAACAAGCTGGCCACACTGTGCGTTGGAGCCGCCGTACTGCGCCTGCTGCTGAACGCTGCAAGCCGGTACGGTGCTGGGCACGGAGACGGTGATCGACGTGTCAGACCAGTTGACAATCGTTGCGGCGACGCCGCCGATTGTGACGCTGGAAGCAGTGTTGCAGGTTGTGCTGCCCGCGGTTGGCGCAGTGCAACGCCCCAGGAAGCCGTAGTGGCGCTGAACTCTCTGCTGGTTGTAAGGCGCTGCCGTTGCCGACGGACCAGAATAGAGGTAATTATCCACGTTCTGGTTGCCGAGTGCGGTGATCGTGAGTTGATGCCCTGCCGCACTCACCCAAGGTCCAATGCCATCGCCGTCCACTTCGCTGACTGCGGGCGTTGCATCGGGATAGGCGCAATCCGGAGTGTTGTAGTCGCCAGCAAATGCCGAGGTGGGCACGACTGGCGTATCAAAGTACCCTGTCTGGCCAGGCATGAAGGGCAGTTCGTAGCAGAAGTTGCTGTAACCGCTCTGATAAAGAGGATCTGCGATCGATTGGCCCGGATTGTTCAGGTCGGCGATCGGTCCAGGATCGTTCATGCAGGTGACCATCATCGTGGGACCGTAGCCCGTCGGGTTCGGCGGGTTCACTTCCCATGTGGAGTAATTGAGGCCGTTGTAGACGCCCCACTGATCCGCATAGACGCGGTTGATTTCGTTTCCAGCCCAGTCCTTGATGCCAACAGGCAGGTAGGCCGGCGCGAACTTTTCACCGAAGGCCGGCGAGAAGGGATCGAACTCCGCCGCGAAGTCATCTGTGATCTGCCCGGTGAAGTGCGCGGCAGTGTGAGTCGGCGTGAAGAGGTAGAACTTCGTCAGAACCGAGGTTTGATCGTCAAGCGAGACTTCCTTGCGGTCGCAGAGTGGGCGCTTCGCTCCAGCAAAGGGAGCTACTTCAGCCGAGCCTGGGAAGAGGCTGATGAAGTCAGGAACCACTCGTGACTCACCAACGCAGGGCCAGAAGGATTCGTCTGAACCTGTGTCTGATTCGTGGCTGGGAAGATCCGTAAGCCGGCCTTGGCTGGTGGTTGAATTCTGCGAATTGCTCGAATTGTAGTCAGCGGCGACCGATGCCTGGTCGGGCATGATGAAAATGTAGCTCAGCCCGCCAAACTGCTGCGTCACAGGAGCTATGAAGTTATCGCCGATGAGAATGTTCTTGTCTTCTTCCTTCACCAACTCATAGCCTTGTGGCACGACCACTTCGACGACGTACTTGCCGTCGGGCAGCATAGGGGTTCCCACGCGGTAAGGATCGGTCGCGTCGGGGTTGGTTGTGCAAGCGGTGCAGTTGGTCCCGGCCGGCTTTCCTGTCGTCGGATCGATGGACGTGATGCTGGGGAACTTGTACATGCCGTCGTACGGTGCAGGCTGCAACTGATTCCAGTTATGCATGCCGTCATAGCACTTGAACTGGGAACCGTTGGGCAGCGTAGTGGGCGCTGGCCCGCCATGCTGCGAGTTATACACGTCGAGCCACTGCGGCTGCCCCTTCAACGTGTACCAGAAGTACGGGTCTGCCACCGTGGAGGTGTCGGTTCCCTGGCCAGGGCAGTTCATGTTCGGAACACCATCAGACCGGAATCCCTGCGACCAGTCGTCGAAGCTCGATGTTTCAGTGTGATCGACCAGCGTGAGCGTTTCGGTGATGCCGTCGGCTGCGATGCCCTTCTGGTAGAGATTGACCCGCACGTGCGGAATCATCGGCTCCCAGCTCAGCTGCAAGAGCAGTTGCGGGTCGTCGAACGGCCGGGTTGAGGCATAGATGACATGTCCGCGGATACCACCGTTCTCACCTGCCGCGAATGGCTTCTTGCCGAATTCGAGGAAGGAGTTCTGGCCTGAGAATCCCTGCCATCCGTACGAGTCGACCCAGCCCGGATCGATGCGGCCGGAAGAGTGGTTGGTCAGCGAACTTGGAACCGGGCCGCCAGCAATCGAGGCTCCAGTGCAATCGGCATCGGCGCAATACACCGCACCCGGCACTGACAGCGCTGGTGGCAGCGGATTGGCTTCGTAGGTGTTTGCCAGATGATCTGCGATCGTGGAGCTTCCGCAAGGCTTGGTCGCAGTGGTTGAAGAATTGCACGGTGTACCGTTAGGCGCGGTGCCGTCGTCCGCACCACCCGTGTCATAGACCACGTGAGTGCCCGTGTTCTTATAGCGCGTGGAGTCGGTTTCAACAACATACCAGTTGAACAGAGGAAACACCTCGTTGAAGGTTGCATAACCGTTCAAGTCGGTGCTGTTGAAGTTCGAGTAGCTGCCGTCGCGGAAGCGGATGTTGGTTGCGATAAGCGGCAGCCCCGGCTTCTGATCGTTCGAGACGCCGCTGTAATCGGTGTCGATGAACGAGCGCGTGTAGATGTTAGCCTGCCACTGGTGCACGGCAACTTCGCCCATGTCTACCGTTGACTTGCAGTTGGTGGTTGCGCCTGGATCGCACATGCCGACGGCAGTCGTAATGCCGTCCACCACCTGGTCATTCCACTGGTCAAACGTTGTGATCTTCCAGTTGCCGGCGGGAACGGTTCCCGACGGGAAATCGAAGTTTCCATTTCCGTCGCACTTCGAGAAGCCAAAATCAGCGCCATCCGGATCGCCAATGCTGACATAGCACTGGGTAAACGAATAGGCGGTGTGGTCGCCGCTGCCGTAAAGCCGCTCATCCGGCGTACGGCTCATGCGAGCTGTTGTAACGTGGCCCTTGACTTCATGCGCACAGTCGGCGCCTGCCGCACTGCACATGGCCTTGCCGCGATCGGTGATGATCTTGGGGTTTGCAAATCCTATCGAGACATGGTATCCGGCAGGTCCGAATTCCTGGAAGTATCCCGGCTCGCCGATACGCATGAACGAATCGTGAGCCTTCTGTCCATCCAGCGTGTTGGTCTGGACCCACTCTTCGCCGCGCCCGATGCGGTCTGAACCAGGATTGGCGATGACGCCATATCTGCCTGCCCAGAGGTTCTTCACCACCGCCTGACCGGCAAGTGGGGAGAGTGTCTTGCCATCCGACTCGTACTTGGGGCAGGTGAGGATCATGCCAACGATGCCGTTCTGAGAGCTGTCGCCGCTCTGCGAAGCCGCGGAGACCTGCGTCGAGATGGGGCATGCGTCCAACTTGGTGGTTGGGTCGATAGTCCCCGCCAGAGCATTGCTCAACGGCATGTTGAACATGTCATAGGTCGGCGTACCGGTCGAGTCTCCCGTGCCGCCTGCGTTGTCGGCAATCGTAATCTGGAAGCCGCCGAGACCGGGCTCGTTGGGCGAGAGAACGTCAATACCGCCACCCGCGTCGTGTTCGCCGTTTAGAGGATAGTCATCCTCGAAGACAAATACTGACAACGTAGCTGGTGGATAGGGGCTTGGCTCGGTCAGCACCGTTACAGACTGGCCGCTATGCGTCCCGTTGGTGATCACCGGGATGGGAACGCCGCCCATGCCATGGCCGCAACTTCCGGCAGCCACGCCCGCAGCCGAGCAATCTGGCGCGCCGGCATAGCCAGCAATGAAAGGCTGCGCCGCATCGCCCGGCAGCACCGAGATGTAGTACCTCTTGGTGGGGTCCAGCGCCACGTCGCTCGGATAACTTCTGGCAGGAGGCGCCACTGTCACGCCGCCAACGGTTTGATCATCTGCGCAGGAGAGAGAGCCTGTGCATCCAGTCGCAACCAGCGGCATGAAGCTGGTGTGGAAGTTAGTTCCGAAGTTTACCGGATTTGCCGCACAACCGGCAGGCAGCGTTGCCTGGCCCTGGGCCAGCGCGCAGACCGGGTCAACATAGAATGTGCGATCTTCTTCGATCACCCAGCGATAGTCGGTGATTACCGTTGTCTTGTCCGCCCCGTCAAGAACCTTCACTTGGAGATTGCTGCCCTGCGGGAAGACGACCGTCACGGTCGAGGCTGGGCTCAGTGTTCCAAGAGAGTTCTTTGCCTGGAAGGTGAAGTTGTATGTTCCCGCGGCCGGTGCAACAGCGGTAAACCCGCCATTGACGTTCGGCAGAACCGTCATGCCTGTCGCATTGACCGACGAGGTGACAACGGTCAGAGGGAGATTTGCCGCATCTTTGCAGTTTGCCAGCACGCCGGGTGTCTTCACAGACAGGAATGTGGCCACATTCGAGTTGAATGTTCCTGCAGTACAAGTGATGCCGCTATCGACAATATTCGTCGGGCTCAGCGTCACCGTGGCTGTGATGCCAGAGGAGCAGCTTCCCGTCAGCGGTGGAATCACCGTGCCATTTGCGCAATAGGAAAACGAGTCAGCAGTGGCTGTACCCGACGGCGTATAGCTGAACGTTCCGTCCGCATTCAGCGAGACAGCTCCATTGGTTGCCTGCGTAAGAAGGGTGACGCCATAGACGTTCGTGTCGTTAGCGATCAACCCTTTGGTTGGATCGGCGACCGTGAGCGGCTGCCCTGCAACCAAGGCAGTGTAAACATCCGCGCGCGCAACTGCGGCTCCGATTCCGCCGGCAGCCGGAAGGCCTGCGCCATTCACTCCAATGTAGGCCAGCATGCCTGCATCGCGGTTGACTGCACCGCCAGAGAGACTCAGTTCGCGGTCATAAATAGGCAGAGCTGTGCCGCCCGTGGGTGCGTTGATCATCACATCGTAGGTCTTGCCCGCGGCAAGAAACACTTCGTTCTGTATGCGGGGAACGCCAGGAAGCAGGTTGCCGTCCTCGGCAATCAGCGAGAGCCCGGATTTGGCTGGTGTACCCGTCTGCGATCCGACGATGGCCGGTACGTGCATGCGCAGTCCTGCATTCACGAGTCGAACCAGCACGTTTCCAGTGACTCCAGATGCCGGCAGCGCCGAAAACAGCGATGCACCTGAACTGGTCTTGTTAAACGCAACGCCGTTGATGAGGTAGTAGGTGGGAGAGTAGTTTACCGTCGGAGGGTAACAGGTGTGTTGAGCACCGCAACCACTCGGACCGCCCGTCCACACCGTAGATTCTGAGAAACCGGTGGTGGCTACCGCGGTGTCGACGGCCGTGTTCTGCACCTTGTCGATTTCACTGAACAGCAACGGCACTTCTGCGTTATAGGTCACGCCGGAATATGCAGTTCCTGGATTGCCACCCGCTGGTGCCGCAGTCACGACGAGAATTCCATAGAGACCCATGGGTCCCTGGATGGAAGGATGCGTGCCGGACTCAATGAGATAGGTGCCCGGCTTGGGTGCGTGCCAACTCAATAGTTGGTATCCGCCACCCGAGCTCACTTCTGTGCCGAACGATTGCACGCGCGCCCCTTGAGCAGGAGGCGTGAAGGTTGGACCAGCATTTGCGATCGGCCATGTCGTCCCTTGGTCGGCGTGTTGTACCACTTGACCGGCAACAGGCGTGCCAAGACCGCCGCCCAGTTGGCCTACGATGGTCAACGAAGTGGGGACCGACAGGTTATTCGTCAGGCCAATCGTCAGGTCCTGTCCCGAGGGGATGGTGATCACGACCGGCGACCAGCCGGGTGTTGCAGGCGTGATAACAGGTGCTGCGGCCGGCGCGTTCGGGTTCAGCGCGGCGCAGGTAGCAGTCGAGCCGGAAATGGCAGCGCCGCAGGAGTAACCCCACATCGGCACCAGAGAACCGTCAGGCAGTGTCACATTGGTTCGTGCCGCAGTCAGGTTGACTTGCTGCTGAGCAGCAGCCATACCCGCTCCAATAAGGAGAACAGCCGCTCCCCGTGCCGCAGTTTTCGCAATCGCTTTGAGAGAGTTGATTCGCATGTCTGTTCTCCTGGCTAGTTGGATTCGTCAATGACAAATTCCCGGGAATCGACGAGCATCATCATCATCATTCCGCCGGGAAAAGCGTTATTTGTTGTGATCTCACGCTCGTTGTGCGAGTGCCACATAAAGGCAAAACCAGCCTCGCCGCCTGGCGAGTTCGCAATCGTGCCCGAGGGAGGAGTCACGCCCGAGGGACCTGATGCGCGCGTGGTTGCATCCGGCCCAAGATACGGGCTGCCGCCGTACCACGCACCATTCGTGAGAATGTTCGGATCTGGGAGTGTTGCAGGCCCGCCGTTCGCTACATCGCCGAAGGGAGCTGCCTGCAGCGGCTTGTTGTGGTCCTGGCACCACTCGTAGTAATTGATCGCCGTCGGGTCACCAGTGTTATAGCCATTGGCGTCCGGAGTGCATGGCAAAGTTGCGATTGCATCCCCCGACTTGGGATTGTGGCCGTACAGATCCCAGTTCAGACCTCTTCCGGTGTAGTAGAAGAGACCATCCATCGCGACTCCGGGAGTCGTAGTTGTCGTGAAAAGCGCCGGGCCGGCAAGGAGGGTGGGATCGGACTGGCTGAGAATCAGGTTGCCGTCGCGAGCCAAGATGCGCACATGGTTGGCGTGCTCATGGAAGGGATGCTGCCACCTTCCCTGGCCGATAATGCGTAAGAGCACAATCTCGCCGGGATGCAGGTGCGGGTTGCCATTGTAAGGCTGATGCGGATATTGGTAAGCGTAGTTGGGATCCATATCATCCGGCATCGAACGGCCGTTGATCATGAAGTAAGTCGGATGGTAGGGTTCCGTGGGAACCTTCAGACTGCAACCAACAGCGCCGGCGGTGCAATTCCCCGCCGAGGTCACCTGCGCCTGAGCCAAAGAATGAATCCTTGGATCGATCTCGCTGAATTGGAAGAGATATTCGCGGTCATAACAGGTTTTCGCATGATCGTATGCTGCGGTGGCTAGCCTGAAATCCTTCTCGCCCCAATGGGATTCGGCAGCCAGGTTACTCGCCGCCAAACCCGAAGAGCATGAGGAAGGCACAGCCGTGGGGAGCACGATGATAGCTCCGTAGAGCCCCATCTCCACCTGCAGATCGCCCTGCGTTCCACTGTAATAGGAATGAGTCCCTGGAGTGGAAGCAACAAAGGTATACGTTACTGAACTACCCGGCGCGGCCTCCTGCGTCAGTAACCCAGCTATTCCGCCCGAGGTCGCCACCTGGAACCCTGGGAACAGAATCGAAGTGTTGCCGGCTGATGGCGGCAGGCTATTGGCAAGATTCACCGTAACAGTCTGTCCCTCTGTGACGATCAGCGTCGGCCCGGGAACCTGCATCGTGCTGCAGAATCCGGTGGTGATCGCCGCGGGTGCATAGTTGTTCGCCGCCGGCGCAGTGCTGCAGCCATACCCCCAGGAGTAAATCGACTGTCCATCTGGCTGGGTAAGGTAGGCGGGTTGCGCCGTCAGGTTGAATGTACCGGCGGTCCCGGTACCAGTGATGCCTGGAGCAGCAGCGTGAGCCGTCGCCGCAAGCGACGCCACTGCAACCATCGCGGCCAGTAGCAGTCTTGTCTTCAAGAACGCATTTCTCATCTTCATCGGCCTCATCGTTGCTCTCCTAAAGGACGTGGACTTCTGTCATCAGCCCGCCAAAGTTTTCGGCGTCATTCGACAGGTGGTCGAGATTGGGGGTGTAAAGGTAGTAGGTTCCAGTCGGGACACCCGTGCTATCCAGAATCACGTCTAAGGACTCTCCGCCCGCCAACGTAATGGAATTGGTGGTGTAATACATGTTGTTTCCGGCCTGATCCCGCAGCAGCTTTGCGTTGGCTCCGATCACCTTCATCGGGATTCCAAGCGAAGCCAGCGTCTGATACTCCGTAACGTCGAGATCGGAGATCCTCAGCAGAGCCTTCCCGCCGTGGGGGATGGTGATGATCGAGGAAAGCGGCTGTGCGAAGTGATTGGTGCCATCGGCCGACACCGTAGCCAACGGTCCCGGAGTTACCGTGTCGGGATAGCTGCGCCCATTAAGCAGGAAGTACTTGTCCTTCATGTCCGCAAACCCCTCGGGGTTGAATGTCATGCCGACAAAGTGGAAGTTAGGATCGAATCCGTGAATCTGCAGCGGATACTCAACGTCGTATGCCGTCGTGCCATCGCCGTCGTTATACGCATATTTGCCGCCGCCGACCGCGCCCGTATTCACCGCGGGGAGCGGGTTGGTGCAAACAACATCGGAGGAATTGCAGGCTGTGCGCGGGTCGCCCTGTTGCGCCTGAAGCGCCGCAAACAGGCTCGTTCCACTCGCAACGCGATTCTGGCGCGGCCGCACATAGAGCTGTCCAACCATGCCCATCTGGAGGTGCTCTGGAGGCGTGATATGGCAGTGATAGAAGTAAGAGCCGGCATCCGGCGCAAGGTAGTAATACGTGAAGCTGCCGCCGATGTTGATTGCTACCGAAGCGTCAGGAACACCGTCATAGAATGCAGAGGCATTGGGATAGCCATGGAAGTGAACCGTATGCTGCTCGAAAAGGTCCGGCCGCATGATCTGTCCCACGTTGGTCAGCGTGAGGAAGTATTCGTCGTCCTCATCGATGGCCATCAAGGGAGCCGGGATATTTCCGTTCATCACTCCAACATCCATGATGGGGCGAGGATCGACATGCCCGTTCAAGCAAGGAGACGTACAGGCACCGGAGGCGATGCCATCCAGATCCGGCGTCAGACCGACGGCTCCGTTATAGGTGAATGCGCCCAGGCCATAAACGCTGGGGTAAGAGCCGGTCGGAGGCCCAACCGTTGTCGCTGGATCGCCAGATACCAGCGCTCCCGGTGCAACGGCATTGAATCCGCTCGGAAACTGTGTGCCCGGCAGACCATTGGCGATATCGGCGAGACCCGAAAGCGGCCCGAATGAGAAGGTATATGTCTGAGTGCCATCGCCCATCGTCGCATAGCCGTCGCCGCCAGATATCTGCTGGCACTTGATGGCGCCGTTCACGTTTGCGGTTGGCGTCAGATATCCACCTGCGCCAAGACTCTGGACCGTTGGGCCACTGTATGCTGGCTCCGAGTTATTGTTGCCCGCAACCGGGTGAGTGATCGTGCTCGTTGGACATTGAACCCTGAATGACTGTCCCGTTGCGGGCAGCGCCGCAACGCAGACTAGCGCAAACACTGACAGAATGGCTCCCGCGCCTCTACTCGACATGCATCCTCCTCTTCCCCTGCCGACGGCGTGCTTGCTTTTTGCAGGGGTATGCCGTTCCGCCGTCCTTACACTGATTCGTCATTGTTTGCTGAATGACGCAAGGTGGACGTTGCGCTTGAGCAAGCACAATCACTCACCAAAAACGTTCTCGACTGAGAGGATTGCTGGTTTCAACTCGTATGACCCGCCTTCTTGCAGGTTCTATCGATCGGCACTGTAATTTGCTCTTCAGCAAGCAACGGCAATTAGGAGCCTTCGTCGTTTTGCACTGCGTTCCGGAATAACCTCTATGTTTGTCTGCGTTTATGAAGTTTTTGTAATCGACTGGATGCGTCGATCGCTTTCCCGTATCCGCCACCGCCACTCCGCGCTCGACTGGTTGTATCGCTCAACAAATACCTTGTGCTGATCCGCGCTTGGCCGGGGCGATACCACTCGAAAATAATTCCCGCCATCCTCCTTGCAAGCAGGCTTGAACTGATCGCTGCGTGCTGAATGCCGTATTCTTGCTTTGAACGAATTCAGATACGAACCAATTCGGAAGGCGCCAGGTATGTCAGACGAGAAACTTAACTCCGAATCGCAGGAACTGCTTGAAGAGATACTGCAACTCACATCCAGCGCTCCGTCTCTGGAGTCGTTGCAGGAACGCATCGCCCGGGCCATCGCCGAGCGCCTGCCTCACTGCAACTGGACCGGCTTTTACATGATCGATCCGCTCGATGCTGCAACTCTGATTCTTGGTCCCTTCGTGGGCGACCCGACCCCTCATGTGCGCATTCCCATCACGCAGGGTATCTGCGGAGCCGCCGTCGCATCTGGAAACACCGTCATCGTCGACGATGTCAACGCCGATCCGCGCTATCTCTCCTGCTCGATCAAGACCAAATCGGAGATCGTCGCGCCCATCTACGCGCACGGCAGAGTCGTCGGCGAAATCGACATCGACAGCCATACTCCGGCTGCTTTCTCTGAGAGCGACCGCGTCTTCCTTGAAGAAGTTGCGCGCCTCATCGGAACCTACATTGAAAAGACGGTCTGAGCAGGCGTACGAACTGAAAGCATGAAGCTGAGACATAGCACAAAGGAAGAGGGCCAGCCGGAATCGGCTGGCCCTCTTGTGCTTGTGCTTGATCGGCGCGCTAGAACTTCACTGAAGCGGCGCGGGGCGAGGTGCCGCTCAGTTCGGCCGCGCGGGCTTCAGCGTAGGCAGCTGCTCCCAGCAATGCTGCGCGGCTGTCGAGAATGACACGGACCGGCATGTTGATGAGCAACTGGCTGAGACGGCCCTTATCTGTGAATGCCTTCATGAAAGTGCCATCCTTGAGTTTTTCAAGGATGCGTGGAGCAATGCCTCCACCAACGTAAACGCCGCCGACAGACAGCAGCTTGAGAGCCATGTTGCCGGCCTCGGCTCCATAGGCGGAGACGAACATGTCGAGCGCCTTTTCGCAGATCTCGCTCTTGGCAGCCAGCGCCAGCTCGGTGATCACCGTGTTGGGATCGGCGGCGGCGGCAATGCTCTCTGCCACCTTGGGCGACTCTTCCATGCCGCGGACATCGCGCAGGAACTCATAGATGCTGGTGAGCCCCATGCCGCTGATGACGCGCTCATAGCTGATGCGGCCGTTGTACTTCTGTTTGAGAAAGCGGAGCAGGTCAATCTCGTCTTCATTGCGTGGCGCGTAGTCCGCGTGGCCGCCTTCTGAAGGATGCGGAGTGTGGATGCGGCCATTCCAGATAAGCAAGGCCTCGCCCAGTCCGGTTCCCGCGGCAATCAACGCGCGGTTGCCGATCTGGCTGGCGTCGCCCTCGCTGAGGGTATAGATCTGATCGGCAGACAGCTCGGCGACGCCATAGCCGTTGGCCTCGAGATCGTTGATCAGAAAGACGTGCGTGATACCCAGATTGTCGGAGAGTTCGTGGCTGTCCAGGGTCCACGGGAGGTTGGTCAGGCGCAGGCGTCCGTTGCGGACCGGCCCCGGCACGCCAAAGCAGGCCGCAGTAACCTTTTGCGGGCCGAGAAACTCTTTGACGATCTCTTCGAGTCCCGAGTATTCCTTCGCCGCAAATCGCTGGTCGCGAGAATATTGAAGCTTGCCATCGATAAAGTCATACAGCGCCAAGTGAACTTTGGTGCCGCCTACATCGCCCGCCAGTATCATCTATCCCTCTCCAAAACTCCGCAGCCTTCCTCGTTTGCCGGGGGCAAAAGCGCGGCTGCGGCTCTATCCAGGATCACTGTAAGTATACCGCTTGAAGGCCAAATCAACTGGCTGGGCAGGCGTTCCGGATCGAACGGCCCGGTAAGCACTTCTTTCAAAATGGCTGCCTTCTGCTCGCCGGCGATCAGGAAGAAGACCGAGCGGGCATGATTGATGACCGGCCAGGTCAGAGTGATGCGAGAGGCGTCCTTCTGCGGCACGCGGTTGGCGGCTACCAACCGGCTCATCTCATGAAGGGCCTCTGTATGCGGGAAGAGCGAGGCGGTATGTCCGTCATCGCCGAGTCCAAGCTCCACCAGGTCAAAGCGCGGGCTTGCCGCGCCATCGAGGCGAAAGCTCGATCGAAGCTCTTCCTCGTACCGGGCCGCAGCCGCATCGGGCTCCAGTTCACCCTGCATGCGGTGGATTTGCTCGGGCTTGAGCGGCACGTGATCCAGCAAGGCCTCGCGCGTCATGCGGTAGTTGCTCTCGGCATCGCCGGGTGCAACACACCGTTCATCAACCCAATAAAGGTCGAGCGCGTGCCAGGGCATGCGATTCCGCCATGGATGGTTGGGGTCGGCGAGCAGTTCGAAGGCTGCCTTGGGAGTGGAGCCGCCACTGATCGCGATGCGTGCTCGCCCGTGCGCCTCGACCGCTTCGCCAGCCATCTCAACGAAATACTCGACCGCCCGGCGAGCCAGCGCTGCTGGGTCCGGCTCCACATAGTACTTGATCTGAAGCTTCTTGCCCAAGCGCACGGTTCTCCTCGTTTCTCTAGGTTACGCCCAGGGAGTGGCGATTTGAGTATCAAGAAATGGCTTGGATGTCTATATTCTTGGTTCGCCTCTGCCTACCTGCCCAGGTAGTCCCTGTATTGGCTCTCGATGACTCCGGTGGCGCGGGCAAGAGCGAGCTTGGAGAGGTTGAACTGGTAAAGGCTCTCAACAAGGTTGGATTGAGCAGTAGCCAAGGTGGCCTGGGCTGTGACCAGAGGCAGGTTGTCGTCGACGCCTGCGTTCACGCGGTCGGTCTCGTCGGCAAGCGCGCGAGTAGCCAGATCAAGATTTGAACGGGCGACTTCTACGAGCTTGGTTGAAGCCTCGACGTCGAGCAGTGCCGAACGAACTTGCTGGTCGATCTTGCCGCGCAGGTCGCTGAGTTGGGCATGGATGGCGTCGAGATTGGCCTGTGCTGCTTCGGCATCGCCGCGCAGCTTGGCTTCGCGGAAGAGCGGCAGACTCAGCGTTCCAATCGCGGCGAAGTTGCCATGCGCGCCGGCGCCGCCCACTTGGCTGACGCCATAGTAGCTGTTGAAGCTGAGGCTCGGCAGCCGCTGGCTACGGTAGACCGTGTGGATGGCCTTGAACTCGACCACCTGATTCTGGAGGTTCTGATAGTCCTGGCGGTTCTTGTACGCAACTGCTCGGAGTTCTTCGGGAGTCTGGACGGCCAACTCGCTGTAAGGAGCCGGGTCGGTGAGGATGATCTTCTGGCCGGGGTCAACGCCGATCTCGCGCTTGAGCAGAATGAGGCTTTTTTCCAAAGTGTTCTGCGCGGCAATGACGGCCAGTTGCTGAGCTTGAAGCTGGACGCGCGCCCTGAGTTCGTCGAGATTGGAAACGACACCTGCCTGGTGGGCGTCGTGAGCGTGGCCGAGCAACAACTGGTCCCGGGACTGAAGAGCCCTAGCATTATCCACTTCACTTTCGGCGGCGATCGCGCGCAGATAGGCCGAGGCCACCTGCTGGACGACCTCGCCGCGGGCCGACATTTTGGAAAAATAGGCAGCTCGCTGAGCCGCGCCTGCGCCCTTCCAGGCCGCAATCACCGGACCGGAGAAAAGTGCCTGATGAAAGTGAAGCTGGCCCTCGGTCAGATCGTCGCGCGTAATGAAGGAGAGGCCTGGGGGTATGACGCCTCCGGGAAAGAACGGGGCGAACAATTTGATGACACCGGGACCGAAGCCCATCGCGGCCAGATTCTGCTGGTGGACACCGCGATCGCCAGTCAGCTTGATCGTGGGAAGAAACTCCTGCAGAGCCTCGTTCTTCTGACCCTGGATCGACTTCTCCGCAAACTCGGCTTCCTTGAGGCCGAGGTTGTTATTGAGGCCGAGCGTGATGGCTCCATCGAGCGAGAGCTTCAGGGCTTCATCGGTGGCTGGCCGAACTGTGATGCTGCCGAAGAAAGGGTTGCCAGCCGAGGTGGGATTGGCCGCCTGCGCAGAGAGGCGCGCGCTCGTGGCCGCAAAGATCACGATGGCAAGAAGTGCCGGCGTAGTCCAACGCCGGGCGACGATCTGGTCCGTTCGAATCACTAATCTCATTCTCTCAGATGAACGGGAGGACGGGAGGATTCCAAAAGCAGGCACTGGGCGCAGGCCGACTAGAGCGAGGCCGGGCTGAGCATGTATTGCATGGGATTGGCGGTCGGACGGCCAGTCAGGTATCCCTGCACTTCGTTGGCTCCGAGGGCTTTGATCAGATCCAGTTGTTCCTGCATCTCCACGCCTTCGACAATCACTTGCATTCCAAAGTTGTGAGCCAGTACGATCAGCGTGCGAATCATGGATTCAGTCTCAGGCTGGGTATTCAGATGGGAGACAAAGGAGCGGTCGATCTTGAGCGTGTCGAAGGCCAGCGACGGCAGATAGCTGAGGTTGGAGTATCCGGTGCCGAAATCGTCGATGGCCATGCTGATGCCCATCTCCCGAAGCCTATAAAGTGTCTCGGCCGTTTGCTGCACGCCTCCCAGCATCGCCGACTCGGTGATCTCGATCTGCAGCAGCTCTGGCTTGAGCCCGGTGCGATCGAGGATCGCCTTGACCTCTTCCACAAATCCCTTGCGCCTGAACTGCACGCTGGAGGCATTGACGGCCACCTGAATCGGGCTGGACGTCAGCTTCTGCCACTTAAGAGCCTCCGTGCAGGCCTGCTCCATCAGATATGCGCCCAGAGCACCGATGGTTCCGCTCTCTTCGGCGATGGCGATGAACTTGTCCGGAGGAATTTGACCGAGAGTCGGGTGGGTCCATCGGGCCAGCGCTTCAAAGCGGGTCAAACGATGATCGCTCAGCGTGAACTCCGGCTGATAGTGCAGGGAGATTTCGCCGCGCGCCACGGCGCCTCGCAGCAGGTTTTCCAGGGTCAACCGTTCATGCACCTCAGAGCCGATCTCCGGCGTGAAGGTCATGACCCGATTCCTGCCCTCGCGCTTGCCGACATACATGGCGCTGTCGGCCTGCTGGATCAGTTCCTCGGCTCCGGTCGCATCCCAAGGGAAAACGCTGATTCCGATGCTCGCGCCGATCGACAGGATGTGCCCTTTCACCTCGAATGTATTCGAGATCGCCTGCAGCAGGGTCTCGCCCAGCACGACCGCCTGTTCTCTGGTGTGAAGCCTGCTCATGACCACCATGAATTCATCGCCGCCGATGCGAGCTAGCGTATCTCCCTCGTGAATCCATGACTTCATGCGCGCGGCAAGTTGAACCAGAAGCGCATCGCCAACCGCATGGCCCAAACTGTCGTTGACAAGCTTGAACCCATCCAGATCGATATAGAGCAGCGCCACCATGGCGCCTTCCTGTTGCGCCTCAACCAAAAGGGACGTGAGCGTCTCCATCAACAGCTTGCGATTGGGCAGGCCGGTCAGCGGATCGTTGAGCGACTCGAAGACGGCGGCGTCCTTTGCCTTTCGCAACTCTTCCTGGTTCTGCCGGAGCAATGTGACATCGATCGCGGTCGTCTCATAGAGCATGCCTTCCTCGGTGTGGACGGGCGTGATGTTCATCAGCAGATGCACCATGGCGCCATCGTTTCGGCGCAGGGTTACCTCCTGGTTGCTCACCGCCTCCTCTTGAAGGGCGTTATGCAGTATCTCCCGCTCCACCGGATCTGACTGGAAATCTTGGCCGGAGCGGCCGATCAACTGCTCGGGCGTTTCAAAGCCCAGCATTCGGGCAAAGGCCGGATTGCAATCGACAATCGTGCCATCGGACCGCCAACTGAAGACCGCCGCCAGGTTGCGTTTGACCAACCGGCTGTATTTTGTATCGAGCCGCGCCTCACTCTCGAGCCGCGCTCGGATGGTCGCGGTCTGTTTCTGCACGGTCCGCCTGAGCAGGGTGACCCAGATCAGCGGGATCAGGACGCATGCAATCATCAGCCCGAGGATGATTAATCCGCGCCTGAAGGTCAGCCAGCCAATGCCTCCGCGCACGACGATGTCCTTCGGCGACTCCACCAGGATCAAGAGTGCGTCGGGCAGTTCCGCGCTTCCGTTCTGGATCAACGCGACACCGGTTACATCAAGTACTGAATCGCGCGCCAGGCCGACAACCTCATGCGTGGCGTCGTTGCGCAACAGAACGGCTTTGAAGCGCTGTGTTCCCCCCTCGAGTTCATAGACAAACTCGGTTGCGGTGGCGCTCTGGCCAATCAGGTGTGCCTTCAAACGAACGCGCTTGCCATTGATAGAGTGCTTGATGAGCTCCGCCGCCGTCACCCTCAGGGGTTCAATGGCGCTGGCATTCGACTGAGTTGCAGCCAGGCTCACGATGGAGTCAGACAGTTGCAGGCCAAATGGGCCATGACTCAGAAACCCCACTGCATCAACTGTGCTTCCCGTATGAACCGCAACCATCTGCGCAGTCCTCACGAACAGCGTGCCCGTGCTGTCCTGCAGGCTGAAAAGGCCGGGAGACTGCCAGGTCACCGTGCCGCGAAGATGAATCTGGGGCACAAAGCGCTGGTCGGCGTCCGAGCCGCGAAGGCCCTGAATCGGAGTAGGCGGCGAGGAAAACGAGACCGGCGCGGCGGGTGATTCAACCTTGATATCTTTCAGAGTATTGACAAAAAGCTGCTCTGCCAAGCGTTTGTGATCGTTGTCTTCATGACGGCCAGCGACGCCTGTCACCCAAACGGTAGCGCCGATCAAGCTTCTCGATGCGGGGCTCTCCTGCTCGGGCGACATCAGCCAAACCAGTTTCTTGCCATCGTAGAGGCGAAAGCAGACGCGGTTCCAATCGCGCTCGCACGGATGCAGCACCCCCTCGGTAATCACCCGATGCGAGTCGTAGGCGCCGGAGTCGAACTCAGCAATGTATTTCCTGCTCGCCTCGGGGAGTTTCCCCTGACCTAGAATGATGATCGTCGGATGTGCGATCGCGTTGCCGTTTTCATTGGCATTCGTCACCGCCTGCACCCGAATCCGGGCGCCGGAAGGATAGATGATGTTGGAACCATGAACGTCAATGAAGGAGATGCCGGTTGGATCCTGTACGAACAAGAGACCCCACGCCGGATCAGAGTAGGTGACAACGGCTTCAATGTTGATCGGATATGCTCTTCTGGCTTCTGCGTTGCTCAGCTGAAAAATCTCATGAATCGTGCGCAGGAGCGGCAGGCTGCTCGAGGAGCCGCCAGACTGAGAAAAGACGGAAGCAGAGAACAGCAGGATCGGCAGGCAGAGCTGTGCTTTGGTGCGCAGCCAACTCCATTCGCTCGCGTGACCGTTCGATAGCCTACCCATACCTGTGACTGGCCTTCCGCATCCACCTGCACTGCTGGAGGCTCAACTGCATCTCAGCTATTACTTACTACAATTTATCGGCACCTGGCTTGCTTATGGTTACCCCAAACCCGAAGGATTTCAATAAACCGCTAACAACCATTGCTTAATCAATAAGATACGGAAACTTTCTCCTCAGGAGAAAAATTGTAGTGAAAATTTACAGATTTGAGGGCAGGCTGAAAATTCAGGTGGGGATTGGCGAATGCACTACCTGATCTCGCAGTCATTCCGCCCGGGATTTTGTCTGAGTCTTCTCGAATCTGAGAATCTTCACAGAAGGAAATCGAGCGTGCCGAAGCGATTGGAGCGGACAGGAGAGCGGTAATCGACAAGCTGCAACTCCGGAAGATAAGATGATTCAATTCCACTTTCCATTGAAGGGTTGCGAGAGTCTGGAATCACAGGCTTCGCAACAAAGGACCGAACGAGATGAAGCGATTTGCAACTTTTGTTATCGTTATCATGAGCTTCTGCGGCTTGGACGTGCATGCGCAAACGGCGAAGCCTCCCGCCGGGAAGACAAGCGACTGGTGGCATGAGGCCTATCTCACTCAGCCTCTCAACAGCCCGAACGCCAGGAAATTGCCTCTGATCTCGGTCAAAGGAAACCGGTTCGTCGATCCTGCCGGCAAGCCGGTTCTCTTTCGTGGCGTCAACATCGGAGATCCCGACAAGCTCGAAGGCCGGGGCCGCTGGAACAAGGAATTCTTTATCAAGGTGAAAGAGACCGGAGCCACGGTCGTTCGCATTCCCATCCACCCGGTTGCATGGCGTGAGCGCGGAGCCAAGAGCTACCTGGCACTGCTCGATCAGGCTGTAGAATGGTCGACCGAACTTGGCATATATATTGTTGTCGACTGGCACTCGATCGGCAATCTGAAGCAGGGCCTCTTTCAGGACCCGATGTACGAGACCAGCCTGCCGGAGACATTGAACTTCTGGCGCACGATCGCTGGGCATTACAGCGGAAACAACACCGTCGCGTTCTTTGAGCTCTACAACGAGCCGACGACCTTCTTTGGCCGGCTCGGATCGATGTCGTGGGACGAGTGGCGCCAGATCAACGAAGATATGATTACGGTTGTTCGCGCCTACGACAAAGAGGCCATTCCGCTTGTTGCGGGGTTTGATTGGGCCTATGACCTGACGCCTTTGCGCATCAATCCGGTGAGAGCCGAGGGAATCGGATATGTGACCCATCCTTACCCCAACAAGAGGACGCAACCCTGGCCGCCGAAGTGGGAAGAGGACTTCGGCTTTGCCGCAGGCAGTTATCCGGTCATCGCGACCGAGATTGGCTTCAGCACCGAATATGGTTCCAAGGAAGAGATGGCCAAGTACGGCACCGAGATCACCAGTTATTTGGAATCGAGGGGAATCAGCTGGGTGGTGTGGTGCTTCGATGCGGAGTGGGGTCCGACAATGATCTCCTCATGGGAACCATTTAAGCTGACCGATCAAGGAAGGTTTTTCTCTGACAAGATGCACATGGAGCCGGCACCGGTCGGGGCAAAGTAGAGCCACTCGAAGGCGTCCGCCGATTTTGCTCGTGCGAGTGGATGAGTTTGCGCTACTATCTCTTGCGTCGGTTCCCGCAGCGAAATTCGTGTGCCGGGAACAGAATGGCACCGAGGGGACCGGCGAAGGAGAACTATGGCCAATACCCCAAAGAAATGCGCGAATGCTGCCTGCACCTGCCCTGCCCCCGAGAAGGGGAAATATTGCAGCGCCCACTGTGAAGGCATCGGGGACAGAAGCGAAATCAACTGCCTGTGCGGCCACCCCGATTGTGGCGGCAAGATCTCCTAATCGAAAGAGGCAGGTTCGATCGGTGATAAGCAGTGCGGTCTGGCTGGATTCCCAAGCCGGAGTCAGGCAGAGGTGTCTCTGGCCTATCATCCTGCCAGAAAATCGCGAATCAGGCGCGCCACCATCTCCGGCGCATCGCGCATCGCGCTGTGGCCTTGGCCCTGCAGCGACTCGACCCGCACGCCGGGCAGGACATTGGCCAGCACCCGCGCGGCGTCCAGCATTGGATGCTCAGGGCTTACTCCGCCCACCAGCAGCATTGATGGGCAAGCGAGCGCGCTGAACCGTGTCAAGTCTGGGCTCTGCGCGTCCATCGCTTCGAGTTCGCGTATCCAGCTCTTGGCCATGACGCGCAGCCGCGGCCACCCTCGCGAAACGCGAAGTGCGGCAATGTCCTCGGCGGGCATCTTGGGGAATGCAGCCAGACCCAACTCCATCGCCTTGTCCGGATCACCTTCGGCGATGGCATTGACATAGGGTGGCAGGTTCTCGCCAGCGATCAATCCGCCAGCAGGAAAGGGCGGCTCATAGACCACCAACCGCGGAACCGGGTGGCGCAGGGCTGAGCCTAATGCGCAAATTGCTCCATATGAATGTGCAACTAAAAAGGCGTCGGAGCCGGTTTGGGCTTTGGCGGCGGCTAGTACTGCCTCGATATCTTCATATTCGCGTTCAATGGAGTAGGGGCCTATGCCTTCACCGCTTTTGGAACGACCTCTGCGGTCCATGGAGAAGCAGGTAAATTGGTCTGAGAGCAGGCGGGCCGCGGGCATCCAGTCGGTGTGGGTGGAGACGCTGCCATGCACGAAGACAATGGCGGGGCCGCTGCCCAGGCGGCGAAATGCAATGCGCGTTCCGTCGGCAGAGTGCACCGATCCGTCGGTCACCGCCGCGTGCGTATGCTCCATTTGCAATGAGGTCATTAGTCTTTATGGTAACTCCTGCCGCGTGGCGCATCTCAGAATGGGGAACGGGAGGATGGTCGGATTCTGCGGTGTTCATTGTCTTTGTGGCAATCGATCTGCAGTTGACCGATTCTTCACGTTTGAGTGGAGCCTGGCGCAAATCGCTCGATGTGTTTGTGGAGTCATCCCGGTTTTTCTCCACGTTGAGATAGAGTGAATCGCCGTTTTGAGGGCGGAATTACGGTTTTTTTGCGCGTCCAGAGGCCCGAACAGGCGGGAAAACAGGGAATAGAGATCTGGGACAGGGGTCAGGGATCAGAGGGTAGCGGGCTGTGGTTCGTGGCTTCCTCTCTTGCGACAGAAAAAGCTGCTTCCATCCCCGGTCCCCAACGGCGAGGGACCGGGGACACCCTCATCTGAGTTTGGAGATATCAACGAGATCAGTACCACCGCCGAAAGGATGGGGCAGTTGTCAACCCAATATGGTAGTTTATAAACTACGGAAGTCGAAATGACTGAATTCAAACAGACCGAGACTTTCAGAAAATGGCGCATGCGACTTAAGGACCAGCGGATTCGCGCTCTGATTGCTTCTCGACTTGATCGACTTGCTTTTGGCCATGCCGGGGATGTTCGTCCGGTGGGGTTGGGCATCAGCGAATTGCGGATCGACTATGGTCCCGGCTTCCGCGTTTACTTCCAAAAGCGGGGCAAGACGATCATCATCCTGCTCTGCGGCGGAGACAAGAGCACACAGGCGAAGGATATCCAAACAGCCAAGCGCCTCGCGGCGGAATGGAGCGAAGAAAATGGCTAAGAAAAAACTGCGTGAGAAGCTGACCTCTTACGATCCCGCCGAGGATCTTGAATCGGACGAGGCGATTGCGGTCTTCATGGCAGAAGCATTTCAAACCCACGACTCTGGCTACATCGCGCATGCTTTGGGCGTCGTGGCCCGCGCCAAAGGAATGGCGCAGATTGCCGGCCAAACAGGATTGTCGCGCGAACAGCTTTATCGGTCTTTCAGTGCAAAAGGGAATCCCACGCTAAAGACGACACTCGCTGTGATGGACGCTCTCGGCGTCAAGCTGACAGCCACCTGCGGTGGGGCAGACGCTCGCTCTTCGCTCGCTTGAGGTCCTTGGTTTTCTCTCTTGCAACAGAAAAAGCTGCTTCCATCCCCGGTCCCCAACGGCTAGGGACCGGGGGCACCCTCGTCGGGGTTCGGAAAGGTCACCGGGACCGTGGCCACCCGCCGGACGCTCGCTCTTCGCTCGCTTGATGTCCTTGGGTTCCTCTCTTGCGGTAGAAAAAACTTGCTCTTAGCCCCGGTCCCCTCCCTTCCTGCTTGAGGTAGCGAGATGACATTCGAGTAAACTGAGAAGCGTCAGGGCACGACTTCAGTCGTGCCGTTGGCGATAATAAAAAGTGGAGGGCTTTAGCCCCTGCGATGTCGATGCCTTCACGACCTTCGGACCCATCGGACGCCGCCTTTTACGCGCGCACGTTCTTTGTAACCTCGCGGACAGCAGGCGGAAGATCGCTCTTCCAAACGGATCGGATGGCGGGCCTATTTATCGAAGTGCTTCGAGCCTACATGCGCTCCGGGAAAATCACGGTTCACGACTTCGTGATTATGCCAAATCATGTTCATATTCTGATGAGCGTTCCGGGCGAGACAAGCGTTGAGAAGGCGATGCAATTGATCAAAGGCAGCTTTTCATTTCGCGCCGGAAAGGAGCTTGGTTTTCGCGGCGAGATATGGCAGCGGGGGTACTCGGATGAGCAGGTGCTGGATGAACGGAGCTTTCAACAGCATCGCGAGTATATCGATAACAATCCGGTGAAAGCGGGTCTGGCGAGCAGGCCCGAGGAGTATCCGTTTGGAACGGCGTGCTTGAAGAAGAAAAAGAACGCAGGGGCTAAAGCCCGGGGTCTAGTGGGGACGGCTGTCGGCACGACTGAAGTCGTGCCCTGACGCTTCTGGGCTTGTTATTGAGTATTTCAGCAGGCGCAGAATTTGTGCCTGACGATTCTGGGCTTGTTATTGAATGTTTTCGCTGGTCGAGGTTCATCGTCTCCCAGGTCTCGATGATTTGAGACCTGGGAGACAACGGACCTTTTGCGAGCGGATAGCGAGCGGCTGCCGCACCGCAGGTGCTATTCTTCCTCTTCTTCTACGGGGCGTTTGGCGTTGGCCAGGATTTTGTCGGCCACTAACTGCGGGACTATGTCGTAGTGGTCCATCTCCATCCTGTAACTTCCCTTCCCTTGCGTCATGGAAGTTAGTAGCGTCCCATAAGTCAGCATTTCGGCCATGGGGACACTGGCGTTGATTAACGTCGTGCGACCCTTGGAGTCGGTGCCCTGGACGCGGCCGCGACGGCTGCTCAGGTCGCCCATGAGGGTTCCGGCGAACTCGTCGGGAGCCTCGATCTCTACTTTCATAATGGGTTCGAGCAAACACGGCTTCGCCGTTTCCATGGCTTTGCGGAAGGCCAGACGGCCGGCCATCTTGAAGGACATTTCGTTGGAGTCGACGTCGTGGTAGGAGCCGTCGTAAACGACTGCGCGGAAGTCGACGACCGGGTAGCCGGCGAGATAGCCGCGGGCTGCGGACTCGACGATTCCCTTCTCGATAGCAGGGATGAAGTTGCGGGGGACGGAGCCGCCGAAGGTCTCATTGCCGAATTCAAAGCCGCCGCCGCGAGGCATGGGCTCCATGCGGATTTTGCAGTCGCCGAACTGGCCGTGGCCGCCGGTCTGCTTCTTGTGGCGGCCTTGCGCCTCAGCCTTTACGCGGATGGTTTCGCGGTAGGGAACCTTGGGGGATTTGAGGGTGACTTCAGCGTGGTAACGCTTTTTAAGGCGGCTGACGATGGCTTCGATGTGCGGCTGACCGGCGCCGGCAATCAAAAACTCATTGGTCTGGGGATCGCGGAAGAAGCGGATGAGCAGGTCCTCTTCCATGAGCTTGTGAATGGCGGGGGCGAGCTTGTCTTCGTCGGCGCGGGTCTTGGGCTCAATGGCGTAGGTCATGGCCGGCTCGGGGAGGGGCTGGAGGTCGATCTGGACCTCAGAACCTTTTGCGCCAAGCGTGTCGCCGGTGAGGGTGGCGCGGAGCTTGGCCACGGCGCCGATGTCTCCGGCGTGGAGTTCGGCGACTTCGACGGCCTTGCGGCCTTGCATGATGGATAAGTGAGAGAGGCGCTCCTGATCGCGGCGGGTGTAGTTCTCAACGGTGGCGTCGTTTTTGACTACGCCGCTGATGACTTTGAAGAAGCTGATCCTACCCGCAAATGGGTCGGTCATGGTCTTGAAGACCATCATGGCTAGCGGTTCGCTGTCGGCGATTTTGCGGTCGGCCATGGGAGCGGCTTCGCCTTCGGCTGCCGCGGCGTCGATGGTGGGAACACGGACGGCGATGGTGCCGCGTTCGACGGGCGAAGGGATGTAGGTCTTGATAAAGTCGAGCAGGTGGTCGAGGGCAATGTTGGCCAGGCCGCTCGAAAAGAGCACAGGGAAGATGCGGTCTTCGCGGATGGCCTCGTGGAGGGCGGAGATGAGGTGCTCTTCGGGGATGGTTCCCTTCTCGAAGTACTCTTCCATCAGCTCGTCTTTGCCTTCGGCGACGAGTTCGACGAGAGCCTCGTGGCGGGACTTGGCGTCGGCGGCGAGGTTGGCGGGGATTTCGCCGGTGACTTTGCCACGGCCATCGCCGCCGGGGGTGTAGTAGTAGGCATCCATGGTGATGAGGTCGACTACGCCGAGAAAGCCTTCGGGGCCGGTGATGGGCAACTGGACGGGAACACAGTTGCGACCCCAGCGGTCGACGAGATCGTCGATGAGGGCGCTGAGACCTTTGCCGCCGCCGGCTTTGGGGTGGTCCATCTGATTGACGACAACGATGCGGGGGACTTTGGCTTCGTCGGCATAGCGCCAGACGCGCTCGGAAACGGATTCAATGCCGTTCTGGGCGTTGAGCAGGACGACGGCTGCCTCGGCGGGGAGAAGAGCCGCGCGGGCTTCGTGGGTGAACATGTGGAAGCCGGGGGTGTCGATGAGATTGACTTTGACACCTTGCCACTCGGCAAAGGCTACGGCGTTTTGCATGGTTGCGCCGCGGGCTACTTCCTCTTCGTCATAGGCGGTGACGGCGGTGCCATCTGCGACACGGCCTTGGGTGGGGGTCATTTTGGCGGCATGCAGCAGAGCGGCGATCAAGGTGGTTTTGCCACTGTGCGCATGCCCCACTACAGCTACGTTGCGGATCTCACTTCCCTGATACGTTTTCATGGTGCACTTCTCCTTTTGATTTGCTGCGTGATGTCAGAATTTGCGGGGGCGTTTGGGGGAGGGACAGGAAATCCGTTGCGACGCCTTGGAGGGCGTCTGTGTGGCCGGATTGGAGGGCCACGTGTCCCGGTTTGCCGTCTACCTCGTCCATAAAGCGTTCAACCTAAAAGGTCTGGACCTGGAAGATCTCGGGCCGGCGCGGTGCGGACGAGGCCAGGCTCGATCCGCAAGGCGTCTTGCTAAGAAACACGGATGCTATCACACGAGGAGTGTGAACGTCCTGTGACTTAAGCCACCTGCGGTGGGGCAGAAGCTCGCTGCTCGCTCGCATGAGAGTCGTTGCTTCCCGTCCCCGCGTCAGAAAAAAGGCGCGGGGGTGAGTTGGTGGGTTGGTTGGAGAAGTTGGCGCTGGCGCGTTCAATGGGCCATCGGCGACAATGCACTAATTATGGACAAACTCACTCGCAGGGATTTTCTGATGACTGTATCCGCCGCCACGCTTGCCGCCGCTGCCGCGCCTTCACTTGCAACCCCGTCCCCCGCCGGAAAAGGCCGCCAGAGGGTCTTTGTGGGATCGAATACGGCGGAGGGGATTCTGGCCTATGACTGGGATGCTGCTACCGGTGAGTTGACTGCTGCCGGAGTCGCCGCCAAGCTGGATCGGGTGGACTGGCTGACCTACTCGAATGACCGGAAGTTTCTCTTCGCCGCCTCGGAGGTGCACTCATTCCGCGGCAAGCCGACGGGCGGGGTGGTGAGCTATCGAGTGGCAGGTGACGGGCTCGAGGAGATCTCGGCGCAGAACGCGGCCAGCGTAGGTACATGTCACATTGCTCTGGATCGCACGGGGAAGGTGCTAATCGCTGCCGACTATATGGGCGGCGGTGCGGCGAGTTTTCTGGTGACCGACGGCAAACTGAGCCCGGCTGTGTGGAGCGAGATCTATATTGGCAGCGGACCAAACAAAGATCGGCAGGAGAAGGCACACGCGCACTTTGCGGCTTATTCGCCGGACAACCGGTTTGTTTATATCAATGACCTGGGAAAAGATTGCATTCACATCTATAAGCTGGAGGCCGAGACGGCGAAGCTGACTGCTGCTGGGAGTTATACGGCCAAGGCGGGTGCGGGACCGCGGACGCTGCACTTTCATCCCAACCGGCGTGTTGCTTACTCGGTGAATGAATTGGACTCGACGGTGGATGTGCTGCGGTGGAGTGCTGCGGACGGCGGCCTTTCTTTGGTGACGAGGATCGAATTGCTGCCTGTGGGGTATCATGGGGCGACGCGGGCTTGCGACACAGTGATTAGTCAAGATGGGAAATTTGTCTACTTTGCCAATCGGGACAATAACTTCCTTTATAGCTTCAGGGCGGAGTTTGCGAGCGGATATCTCACTCCGATTGGGCGGAGTAACTGCGGCGGGAAGACTCCGCGGAACTTTGTGCTGGACCCGACGGAGAGGTGGATGCTGGTGGCAAATCAGGATTCGAATTTGATTAGTGTCTTCCGGCGGGATCCGGTAACTGGGAAGTTGGCGGATGAGGGGAAGAGTTATCCTGCGGCGGAGCCTATGCGGATTTTGTTTTAACTGGTGAGCGGGTTGGTCGGGGGTCGAGATTTCCCAGGTCCGAGAATCCGGATCTGGGGCACCTGCCGAAACGGTAAGGGGCGAGAACGTGAGCAAGAAAGTCGAATTAGAAATGGATTGTCCGCAATGCAAGGCCGCTTTCAAAGCGACATTGTATCGCACAATTTGGGTTGAGCATCCAGAGAATATGGAACTCATAACGACCGATAGGATCAACGTGGTACAGTGCCCTGCGTGTGGCTTCTCCGAAAAGCAGCCCTTCCCGTTTCTAGCTACAAACGCAGGAAAACATGTCGCGGTTTGGTACGAGCCAATTCCAGATCCGAATATCGATGCGGACGTCGCGCTCTTTCGAAAACACTATGGGGACGATTGCTTTTATGCAAAAGCGCCGCGGATCAAGAATTGGGAGGAATTTAAAGTTCGCCTAATCGAACTTAACAAAGGATCGGACGTACCTCCTACCACCGGGGATTTTGTCAAAGTCAGACAAGGGATGCGGTCGGCCTATGCCGAGGCAACTATATCCCGGCGGTATTCGACGATCTCAAGCCCTATCACCGCATTGAGGGCTTGGGTAGCCAAACTGAGTAGGGGATATACCTCTTTCCAACTAGGTCGACAAGCGGGAAAGATGGGAGGAGCCGCGGAGAGTTCTATTGGGACGGGAACCGACCGGAATAAGAAACCCTCTAAAAGTTCATCTGCTCCTGTTAGCCCCTTGACGAAGCTTGAGCAGGCTGTTTCTACTTGGAATCGAGAGCAGGCAAGGATTGCGCTTGCAATATTCGCAGCAACTATATTCGCGGAGCGAGCACCACTCGAGTCCCTTTTTGGTAAGGGAGCGAAAGTTGAAACAGCTATTGGACGCTTAACTGTGAGTCAACTGAGAGTTCTCTATTCAATTATGACGGAGATCGTTCCGGAGGACGAGGACGCCGACAGAGCGGGTTAACGATGGGGAAAACGTCAATTAGCAAGGGCCCACTCACTCACCCTACGATCTTTCTGACCTTTCCAAAAGGGTGAGCCAGTGGCCCATTCATCACGGCCTTTTTTGTCGCGATGAATGGGACGCAAAACCATGCCGTTCACCTCGGACTAAATCTTCACCACTCCTCGAATGTCAGTGGCGTAACGGGGAAAGCTGCTCCGTCGGTACTACCAACGGGTTCGTGGTTTCCCAGGGGCTTTCCCTTTCGATGGTTGGACTACCTGCCGGGGTTGTTTTTGATGGAGATGGCTGGTTAGCCCCGCGGTCGCGAGGATCGCGAGTTAGCAAGTTGGCGAGTTTCGTCAGCGGACGAGCTATCACTTCGAGATTTAACTTGGTGAGTTAGAATGCGAAGCTAGCTGCGTCAGGCGCCGACTAGGACTGGCAGGGACAGACTGGCATTCGCGGTGGGGGCTGGGATTGGTTCGGTGGGGTCGGAGGCTACGGGGACGTGGGCCAGTTCCCAGGTAGAGCGGTCTTTCATCATCCGGGAGACGAGAGCGGTATGCATGGCGTGTCCGGCGCGCTCGGCTACGACGTGGCCTTCGATGCGGCGGCCGGCGAGGGCCAGATCTCCGATGAGGTCGAGGACCTTGTGGCGGACATACTCGTCGGAGAAGCGCAGTGGTCCGTTGACGGGGCCGGATTTGCCTAGAATGATGGCGTTCTCAGGACTCGCGCCGCGGATGAGGCCCATGTCGCGGAGGCGCTTTTCGTCGGCCTCGTAGCCAAAGGTGCGGGCGGCGGCGATGAAGGTGCCGTAGGTTTCGGCGGCTAGATCGATGGTGGCGCTCTGGCGGCCTACGGGAGCGGGAAAGTCGATGGTGTATTCGATGCTGTAGCCGGAGCCGGGATAGACGCCGATGAACTTGTTGCCCTCGCGCACCTCGACCGGGCGGAGGACGCGAATGCTCTCGCGGCGGCGGCGCTGGGTGCGGATGCCAACGGTCAGGAATGCTTCGACGTAGGGCAAGGAACTGCCATCGAGGATGGGTACCTCGAGGTTGTCGACCTCGGCGATGACGTTGTCGACGCCCATGCCGATGAGGGCGGAGAGCAGATGTTCTGTGGTCTGAATGAGGACGCCCTGGCGCATCAAGCTGGTGGCGTAACTGACTTTGGCCACGTAACGGCCGATGGCGGGGATTTCAAAGTTGTCGAGATCGGTGCGGCGGAAGACGATGCCCGAGCCTGCCGGAGCAGGCAGGAGGCGCATGGTGACCGGTGCGCCAGAGTGAAGGCCGACGCCGGTGAACTCCAAGGGCGCGGCGATGGTCTGCTCGAGGTGCGCTGCGGTCAGATGCGCGGAATTGGGCAAAAATTCATCTCCGGCGGTGGAAAAACGTGAACAGCTACAAGGTTAGACGGGAAGGGTTATCTTCGTCCTGTGGCATTTTTGCCACACTTTGGCCCAAATAGGGCATTTTTTGACGCGAGAAAGTACAAAAAAGACCTCATCCTACGATGCGCAGGTTCGCCGAAGCGTAGCGGGCAACTTCGCCGTCCATGCTCACAAGGGCCAACCCCTCGGAGGCGGCCTGAGCCATCAGCATCCGGTCAAAGGGGTCTTTGTGAAAGGATGGAAGGCTGCAAACACTGGCAACGTGCCGGGGACTCAGAGGCAGCGGCGTGGCGACCAGTTGCTCCAGCGCATCCTGCCACCAACTGCGGGGATCGCCCACATCGAGCGTGCCTTTCATACTCTTGAGAACGACCTCCCAATAGGTGATGACGCTGAGGACATTGGGACCTTCAGCAATCGCATCTTTTGCCATGGCGGACAATAAGCTCGACTGCCTCATCGAGAAGATTGCCACGTGCGTGTCGAGAAGATAGCCGGAGTCCCGTTGCGATCCACTCACAGGTCACCCTCAAGGAAGCGGTCAAGGTCGATTGGATCATCCCATCCTGGCAGCAAACGGATACGATCTTTCATGCCGTCGAAACGCACCTTACGGCGTTCGGCCGATGGCGGAGTGAGCTGAGCGACGGGACGGCCATGACGGGTGATCACCACCAGCTCGCCGCTCTCGACGATCCGGAGGAGTTCAGTGAAACGGTTCTTGGCTTCAGCGGTGCCGATGTTCATGGATTTAATTATAGCCATAATTTATGTCCAGATCAATTCTTAACCATGCTGGGGTGTGGAGATTAAAATGACCCGGAAAGGCACAAAATGTCCATGACTAGTAATCTTCCTGTTCCGATGCGGGCGCTGCTGGCTGGGGCGCGGCGTAAAGAGGCAGCGCTGTTGGATTTTGCACAGAAACTGGTGCGGGCGGAGTCGCCCTCCGACGAGAAGGCGGCGGTGGATGGCTGCGTTGCGCTGGCTGCCGAGCGGGCCAAGGCGCTGGGCGGGCGGGTGAAGATTCACCGGCAGAATGAGTTTGGAAATCTGCTGGAGGCGCGTTTTGGACCGAAGTCGAAGAGCGGGGCGGCGGGGCGGACGATGCTGCTGGGGCATTTGGATACGGTTTGGCCGGTGGGGACGCTGAAGACGATGGCGTGCCGGGTGTCGGAGGGACGGCTCTGGGGTCCGGGGACGCTGGATATGAAGGCGGGCGTGGCGATGGCTTTCACGGCTGTTGAATTGTTGACTGAGGCGGGGGTACTGAACCGGGAGATTGTGCTGCTGCTGAACGGCGACGAGGAGGTTGGAAGCCCTGCTTCCAGGCCGACGACTGAGCGGCTGGCGGCAGAGTGCGGGCGGGTTTATGTGCTGGAGCCGGCGCAGGGGCTGGCCTACAAGACTGCGCGTAAAGGCACGGGCAACTGGCGGATCGATGTGACTGGGGTGGCGGCGCACGCGGGTGTGGACTTCGAGAAGGGGGCGAGCGCGGTGTTGGAGCTGGCACGGGTGATCGAGAAGGTGAGCGGGTGGACGGATCTGAAACGAGGAGTGACGGTGAGCGTGGGGCTGGCTGGGGGTGGGTCGAAGAGCAATGTGATTCCGGCGGAAGCGTGGGCGGAGGTGGATGGCCGGATTGCGAGAAAGGCAGACGGAGCGCGGCTGGAGCGGCGGTTTGCCGGATTGAAAGCGGTGGACAAGAGATGTAAATTGGCGATCTCAGGTGGTATCAACCGGCCGCCGATGGAGCGGACGCGCGCGAATGCACGTCTTTACTTTGAAGCCAGGGATCTGGCTGCTGAGCTGGGGTTTGCGCTGGCGGAGGCATCGACTGGAGGGGCTTCAGACGGCAACTTCACCTCTGCGCTGGGGATTCCGACATTGGATGGAATGGGCGCGGTGGGTGAAGGGGCTCATGCGCGGCATGAGTCGGTGGTGGTGGAGCATCTGGGGCCGAGGACGGCGCTGCTGGCGGGATTGCTGGCTCAATGCTGAAGGACAAGTTTGAGGACTGGAGAGGCTGATAGACTTCCGTGATGCAGGAATTGGAGATGAACGACGCAATGAAGAAGATCGCATGGATGATGGTATTGGCGGCCTGCACAGTGGCCGCAAGCGCCCAGACACAGGCAAAACCCACTGCGCCGAAGGCGGCGGTTCACGCAAAGGCTCATGCGGCGGCGTCGGCCGTGCCGGTGGCGAAGAAGCCGGAGATCAAAGTGCCCGCGGGAGTTCCGGCGGCGGAGGGTGCGGTGGAGACGGCGTTTTCGCTGCGGTATCAGGATATTGTGGTGGGCACAGGGGCTTTGGCTGAGCCGAACAAGATTTACAAGGTGCAATACACGGGCTGGCTTGGCGTGAACGGGCGTGCGGATGACGGACGCAAGTTCGACTCATCGTATGACCGGCGGCAGCCTTTGAAGGATGCGGACGGGAAGCCGGTGCTCGATGCCGACGGACAGCCGAAGCTGGGCGATGCACCGCCCTTCAGCTTTCCGCAGGGCTTTAACCGCGTCATACAGGGATGGGACCAGGGCTTTGGCGGGATGAAGGCCGGAGGCAAGAGGCGGCTGTTCATTCCCTGGCAACTGGCCTACGGAGCGAAGGGGCATCCGGGACCGGACGCCGCGCATCCTGGGATTCCCGAGAAGGCGGACTTGATTTTTGATATTGAGCTGGTGGAAGTGAGCGACCTGCCCACTCGCTGAGCGAGTTGAGGCGAAGCGCCTGCTACACTTTTTTGAGAAGAAGAACTTGGAGCCTGACAACGCTATGAGAAATACAGCATTGATTCTTTTGCTGGCTGCCAGCACGGCGGCCGCAAGCGCCCAAACCGCCGCGAAGCCGGCCACTACCGCTGCCAAGCCGGCCGTTGCGGCGAAGTCGGCTATCAAGCCTGCCGGGACTGTGGCCAAGGCCGCGGCATCAGGCGACAAGCTGCCTGCCGGGATGTCTGCGATCGCGGCACCGAAGGAGACCCTCTATACGGTCTCCCTGCGCTACCAGGATGAGAAGGTCGGCAGTGGCGCCGAAGCACTGCCGGGCAAGCTGCTGAAGTATAACTTCACGTTGTGGACGGCGGGAGCCAGCGGCACGAAGCTGGACTCGACCGACGAACACCGCGCGCCGGTTCTCGACAAGGACAAGAAGCCCGTTTTGGATGCCGACGGCAAACCGAAGATGGGCGATCCGCAGCCAGCCATGATGGTGATGGGGCAGGGCCGTCCGCTGCCCGGCTGGGACCAGGGACTGGAGGGCATGAAGGTTGGCGGCAAGCGCCGCATCTTCATTCCATGGCAGTTGGGGCTGGGCAACCGGGAGGTTCCGCAGCGCGACGAAAAACATGCAGGGATTCCGGCCAAGTCCGATCTGATTCTGGATGTGGAATTGACCGATGTTTCTGAGGTTCCGCAGCAGCCTCAACACCCCGGCATGGGTGGAATGCCAGGGATGCATCCGCCGATGGGCGGGCATCCGATGCCAGGGGCGCCGGGTGCACCGGCAGCTCCGAGTGCCGCTCCTGCTCCGGCGGCTGCGCCTGCTGCTGCTCCGGCCCCTGCTGCAACGCCGGCACCTGCAACTGCTCCAGCTCCGGCAGAGCCGCAAACGAAGTAAGTGCGGGCCGCCCGCTCATCACGATAGGACTGCGATGAACGGGGCACATGGATGGGTTCGTGGTTTCCCACATCTGGCGCGATGAGACTGCGCCAGATGTGGGGCACCCGTTGGCCTGGAATTTGTTCTTCTAGTGAGAAAGGGATGTAGTGCTGTTTCTGTGGGTCTGGAGACCCACAGGACAGCCGACCTGGAGGTCGGCGCTACAGTTGCCGGATCGGCACTCAATTGCCGGATCGTCTGCTTGATCTGTTTTGTACGTATTTTCTTAATGTAAGCATTTTTTCAATCAGGCCACGGCTAGAGGCAACTCGGGCGTGGCCTGAATTAATTGGCGGGTATAGGCCTCCTGGGGATGGGCGCAGAGGGCCACGGCTTCGCCGGTTTCGACCAGGCGGCCATGCTGCATGACGGCGATGCGCGTGGAGAGATAGCGCACGAGCGGCATGGAGTGCGAGATAAATAGATAGGTCAAGCCATACTGCTGCTGCAGGCTCCGCAATAGATTCACGATCTGCGCTCCCACACTGACATCGAGGGCCGAGACCGGCTCGTCAAGAATCAACAGCTTTGGCCGCAAAGCCAGTGCTCGGGCGATGTTGATGCGCTGACGCTGGCCACCGGAGAACTCGTGCGGAAAACGGTTGAGGGCCGACTCGTCAAGGCCAACTACAGAGAGAAGCTCGATGGCTTTGGCGCGAAGAGTGGCGTGGTATCCCACCCTTTCGCCAGAAAAAAAGCGATAGGATGGGGCACGGCGCGTTTGTGGATGATCCGCCTGGTTCTCGGCACCGTGGATGAGCAGAGGCTCGGTGACGATGTCGAGGACTTTCATGCGCGGATTGAGGGCGGCGTAGGGGTCCTGGAAGACGGGCTGCATCTGTCGGCGGAGATGGTGCAGTTCGGCGCGCGAGGCGCGGGCCACGTCTGTGCCGTCAACGCGAATGCTGCCTTGAGTGGGCCCAACGAGGCCGAGGATCATGCGCGCGATTGTCGTCTTGCCGGAACCGGACTCGCCAACGAGGCCGAGGGTTTCGCCGGATTCAATGGAGAGCGAAACGTTGTCGACGACGGTGCGCTGCTCGGTGCGCAGGCCGACCTGGCGCAGATAGCTCTTTGAAACCGAATTGACCTCAACCAGCGCCATGATTCGATGGTACATGCGGGCGGGCGCGCGGGGCGCGGGAGAGAGACAGATTTTAGAACGGAACGAAGTGAAAAGGCCTGCGGGGACTGGGGTCTCGCAGTTCTCAGGTGAGAGTGCTCCGCGGAGAGGCCCTGAACAGTACGGAGGTAACGGAATCGGGCTTTTGGGGCGGCTTGAGGTGATATGCATCACGTACCGAGGATCGAAATGTCTGGATACTACCCCTAATCGATAGAGCAGTGGCTACTTTTTAGAAAGTCAAGGGCCACCCAATTTTTGGGTTCAGGTTTTCTGCGCCCGTACGACCCAGCCTTGGATTTGTTGAGTTTGGAATAGTCTTCGTGTCCAACGGAGGCAAGGCTATTCCTGTGCCTTCACACGCTTCGATTTCGATCTCATTTGAGGTGCATATGAAAGTAACCCGCCGGGAATTCTTCAACTACTGTGCCGGTTCAGCCGCCGCACTAGGGCTAGTCCGCACACTTGGCCCACTGGAAAAGGCATTGGCCTCGACCTCAGGACCGCCCATCATCTGGATCAAGGGCGCATCGTGCACAGGCTGCACGGTCTCGCTTGCCAACCGCATCTCGACCAGCGCTCCTGTCGATCTGGCCGATCTGTTGATTCACACGATCGACCTGGTCTATCACCCAACGCTGATGGGAGCGGCCGGCGATCTGGCCGTGCAAACGATGCAGAACGCGACAGCCGGCAAGTTCATACTGGCAGTCGAGGGCGGCATCCCCACGCTCTACAACGGAAAGACCTGCACCATCAATACACAGAATGGCGTCGACGTGACGGCGCTTGCCGCCGTGAAGGCACTGGCGCCCAAAGCGGCCGCGGTAATCTCGGTGGGAACGTGCGCGGCCTACGGAGGCATGTCCGGCGCGAGTCCGAATCCGACGCAGATCAAAAGCCTCAGTGCGGCAACGGGCGTATCGACGATCAATATTCCCGGCTGCCCGCCGCATCCGGACTGGATTGTCTGGACGATTGCTCAACTGCTTGCCGGTACGACACCGGCGCTGGACAGCTCACGCCGTCCGACGATGCTCTATGGCAGCACGGTCCACAGCCAGTGCTCGCGCAGAAATGAAGACTGGGCAACATCGCTGAGTTCGACGGGACTGTGCAACGTCAGTCTCGGCTGCAAAGGCCGCCGCACTCATGCCGACTGCCCGACAAGGATGTGGAACAACGAAGTGAACTGGTGCGTGGGAACCGTGACGGGCAGCGGCAACGGAGCGGACTCGCTCTGCCAGGGCTGCACCGAAAATGGCTTCCCCGACAAATTTGCGCCGCTCTTCAGCACCAACGGGGCATTGCCTTCCGGGCATGATTCAGTGGCGGTGAAGGCATCGTGCCTTTCATGCCACAAGAGCGGCAACCCCGACTGATCGCACGGGAAAGACCGAACGTTCACCTTCGGAAACTTGGAGATTGAAAAAATGGCACAGATTACCATCGTTGATCCGGTGACCCGCATTGAAGGACACATGAAAGTGCAGGTCACCATCGACACAGTCGGCGGCAAGCAGCAGGTCACCGACGCGCAGTGCACCGGAACCCAGTTCCGGGGCTTTGAAAAAATCCTTGTAGGACGCGATACGAAAGATGCGCCTTACATCACCCAGCGGATCTGCGGCGTCTGCCCGGTCTCGCACGCCACGGCGGCTTCGCTGGCGATCGAGCACGCGGCGGGCATCACGGTTCCGGCCAACGCGCGCATCCTGCGCAACCTGGTGCTTGGCGCGAACTTCATCCAGTCGCACATTCTGCATTTTTATCTGCTGGCCGCGCTGGACTACATTACGCCGCCTGCCTCGGCACCGTGGACGCCGGTGTGGAACGTCGATCTGATGCGCAGCTCGTCAATGAAGCAGATCGCCACCGACTTCACGACGGCTGTGACGATGCGGCGGCAGGCGCACGAGATGGCGGCGATCTTTGCGGGCAGAATGCCGGGACTCTCGGCGATCCAGGCGGGCGGCTTCACGACCAAGCCCACCAGCAGCATGATCAGCAGCTTCACCGGATATCTGAACACGCTGATCAGCTTCATCAGCAACAATTACGTGCCGGATGTGCAACTGCTGTCGAGCGTCTACACGGACTATCGCCAGATCGGAAAGGGGCCGGGCAATCTTATCGCGTACGGTGCCTTTGATCTGGACAATAATTCGAACCCCAGCCGCCTGCTCAAGCGGGGCATCGTTTACAACACGGCCAACACCACAGTGAAAACGCTGTCGACCGCGAGCATCACCGAGAGCGTAACCAACTCGTGGTACGACAACACGACCAACAATCTCAGTCCTGCGAAGGGGAGCACGATTACTGTCGATCCGGCAACCAAGCCGGCGGCGTACTCATGGCTCAAGGCTCCGCGCTATGGCAACAAACCGTGCGAGGCCGGACCGCTGGCTCGCATGTGGGTCAACGGCGATTATCGCCAGGGAATCTCGGTGATGGACCGCCACGTGGCGCGAGCACTGGAGGCGCAGAAGATCGCCAACGCCATGCTCGGCTGGCTCGACCAGATCACTGAGGGCGCATCGGAGTACACAGCAGTCACAGCGCCCTTCAGCAAAGCCGGCGAAGGACTGACGGAAGCTCCTCGCGGCGCGCTTGGCCACTGGCTCACTACCGCAGCCAGCACGGCTCTTGCACCGAACGGCCAGACGGCGATCGGCAGCTACCAGGTCATTACGCCGACCTGCTGGAATGCCTCGCCGAAGGACACGAGCGGCGTTCGCGGCCCGCTGGAGACTGCGCTGATCGGCACTCCGGTCTCGGTGGCGGCTCAGCCAGTCGAGGTGCTGCGCGTCGTCCACTCCTTCGATCCCTGCATGTCGTGCGCGGTGCACGTGATGCGGCCCGATGGAAAACCGGTAACGATCCTCAACGCTCAGGCCGAGTTCTAACGATGAAAACATTGATTCTCGGCATGGGGAATCTGCTGCTCTGCGATGAGGGGGTGGGCGTGCACGCCGTCCGCTCCCTCGCGCAGCGCGATCTGCCGCCTGACGTCGCCGTGGTTGAGGCGGGAACTGCCTTTCTCGATGTGCTTCCGGATATCGAAAAGGCGGATCGTATTCTGCTGATCGATGCGATGGAAGGCGGCGGAACACCGGGCAGCGTCTATCGCGTGCCCTTCGACCAATGCCTGCATCCGGAGATGCTGGCCTCGCTGCATGGGCTCGATATTTCGCGCGTGCTTTACATGGCCGGCAATGATCGACAACCCTCGGTCACAGTCTTCGGCATCGAGCCGGCGCGCATCGAATGGGGAACGGAGCTTTCGCCGGCGGTGATGCGTGCGCTGCCCGCAGTCGAGCAAGCTATCTTCAACGAACTATCTCAATGACAAAGATGCGCCTCTGAATCGGGCGCGTCGATGCAGAGTTAGAAGAGAGACGGGCGGGCGGATCCTCCGAGCAGTGAACTGTTGACGTTTGCGATTGTGTGCCTGCCTTCTGGGCCGGCCCAGGCAAAGCCGAGAGAGAGCATGGGAAGTCCTGCCGCGCGCAAGGTCAGTCCAGCGGAAAAACTGTGGGCGAGATGATTGAAAGCGATGTCGCCGCGTGTGAGTGCGACTTTGCCTTGGTCAGCCGAGAAGTTGACGCCGATGGGACCCCAGATGGAATGCTCGATGCTCTCTCGCAGTAACAGCGCATTGGGCGCGCGGAAGCGATAGTCGTTGTAACTCGGGAGCCACGCATTGCCGTTGATATCCGATCCGCCAAGGGTCGGCTGGAGATAGAAGGGCACTTGACTGCCTGCCGAAGCAATGGACTCGGTGATGAGCAATCTCACAGCCACTGAGCCTTCACGATTGCGCTGGATGGCGGGGCATTTCGTCGCTCCAAGAGATGCGGCGCATTCGTCGGGGCCGTTGGTGCTCTTCGGACCGTACGATCCGGAGTTGCGATAGAGCGGAATGGTGTGACTCAGGTCCGCGGTAAAACGGCGAAAGGAAAAATCGGAATTTGACGGCGCAAGGAACTGCTGGAACTGCGCGAGGTAGTTGAGGCGCAGATGATCGTTGAAGAGCGTGGGCTCGATGCGGGCGCCTTCGCCGAGCTGCACAAATGCGGGCTGCGTGCTCAGTCCCGGTGCGCTGGCTTCACTGAAAATCTGCTCGATCGATGGCTTGGTCTCGTGGTGATTTTCGCGCAGATCGACAAAGCGTCCGTTGACCTCTCCGAGTAGTGAAACATTCAAGCCGCGCAGCACAGGGACAATCGCGCTTGCACCGGCGATGGTCTGCGTTTCGCTGAAGACGGTGGCGTTGGCCTGAAGCGAGTTAGGACCGAGGCCATAAAAATATAACTTATCGAGCGAGATGGATTGCGCATAGAGATTGAAGACAGTGTAGGGATGGACGCGCAGATTCGACTTGGGCGCCGGGCCCGAGGCGGCGGTGATGACTTTGATTTTCTCGACGGGTGTGTGAATGGCCTTGAAATAAAACCCGGCACGCCAGGAGAGGTTATCGGAGACGACAGCGTCGGCATTCCAGCTTGTTCGCCACAACTCGTTGGGAGTCCAGTGGCCGACATAGGCGCCGCCCGTTGCAAAGCCATTTTGCGGAGCGATGCTGCCGACAGCAATGTGCAGAGGATGGTCGGTGAAGAGCAGTTGCGCGCATCCAGGTACGCCCTTGAGCGAGAAGTATCCGCAGCTTTGCTTGAAGCGCGAGGCTTCTCCGCGGAAGTCGGCTTGCGTCTGGCTCTCCTGAGCGTGGGCTGCTCCTAATTGAAGTAGTAGTCCAACCGCAATCAAAAGTCTCTGCACATATCCTCCCGGGTCTCTGACCGCGTGATTTCGCACTTTCTGGTTCCCAGTTTCCCACCCATTCGCCAGAAGAAAGGCGAATGGATGGGGCACGGTGCTGATACAAGAACAAACAGGCAGAGACCTAATTGCCTGGCTGCGGCTTGGATTTCTTTTGGCCTTTGGGGTGAAGAACCTTTGTTACCGCGGCGATATAGGTTGCTGCTTCGGCTTCGGTGCGGATATCTTCCAGCTTGATGCCTACGCGCTTGTGTTTCAGAAGCCGGGCGCTCTCCGCGTGATGAATGTGCTTCAACTGCGATTGGATCAGGGAGGTGATCGGCCGGTCGCGGTTGAAGGCGGAGGCTGGCGGAATGGGGACGCGGATGGAGATGTAATCTCCGGCGAGCTGTGGCGTGCTCTCTTCAATAGCTCCACGGCTGCGTATTCCAGGCTCGTTCGTGTGAGGTTTTGCTTTGGTCATGACAACTTACTCCTTCGCGTTATGTGCTGAAGACCAGGCTGTCGGTGCGCATGGTGTCGAGCGAGAGCAGATCGAGGAATGTCTGCGCGGCCTGCTCGCGCGGCGTGCTTGCGGTGTAATTGCCGATGAATTGCTTTGTGACTGTAGCTGGAATCGATGCGTGCTCGAAGACTCTTTCAGAGTCAACGACGATGCCTTTGGGAACCCACGGCGAGATGAGGATGGCCGGCACGCGAACTCCCAGACGATCGAAGTTGAAGGTGAAATTCAATTCAGTGTCGGCTGGCCCGGCAGAGTATCCATCGGGTATGCAGGCGGGCGGCGGAACATGATCGAAGATGCCGCCGTGCTCGTCGTAAACGATAAGGAGCGCGGTGCTGGCCCAGAGCGCTGGGTTCGAGCGGATGGCATTGTAGACCGAGGCAATATAAAGTTCGCCTGCCTGGATGTTATGGTCGGGGTGTTGATCGGAGGCGAGTTGCGCGCCGTTGTCGTTATCGTGATCGGTATAGTTCGGCTCGACGAAGCTATAGTCCGAGAGCTTTCCCGACTTACAATCCGCCAGAAACTGATCATAGGTCCCGAATAACTGGGGCTGGTGCTGCAGTAGGTTGACGACCTCCATGGTGGAGCTGGCCTGGTCAAAGTAATAGAGCTTTGCGGTGTGGCCTGCGTCTTCAAGACGCTCGTAGATGCTCTTGCCATGCGGGTAAAACATCTTCATGCCGACCTGTCCGAAGGATGTGCCGTAGTGCGCAAAGGCGCGGTTGCAGATCGTCGGTCCGGGGATCGAGGCGAACCAGCGGTTGAAGACTGCGAAGTTAGTTGCCAGCGAGGTGAGTACAGGCAGCTTGTCTTCGGGAAAGTAGTACATGATCTTCTGCGAGTGAGCCAGATCTTTGCGCTGCTGATAGTAGCTCTTCACAAAGCCTTGCATGTTCGCGACGCGCGGATTGCTTTGGTCGCCGTTGAAGATCTGCAGATCGACCGCGGGAAAGTGATGGTCTGGATCGGGATCAAGCTGGCTCTGGAACTCGGCGAGCGGCTGCGCGAAGACCTTGTTCCCCTGGGTGTCAGGGTTCCATTGCGTTCCATCCACTCCATCGATCAGGGGGTTCACCGCCTTGAGCGATCCGAGCATGTGATCGAAGGAGCGATTCTCCATCATGAGCACAACGATGTGTTTCAAGGCGTCGAGGCCAGGGGGCATAGAGCTGCACCTTCCTGCAGGCAACCGGCTCGTCGAGCTGCCGATGTGGCTTGCTTCTGTGAGTTCTGCGTTTCTAGTTGTCTTGCTGGGCGACCCAAATCTTCAACTGCATGTGGAACGGGGAAACCGGCTGGGGAATTCTCCGGCTGTTGCAGCAGATTGTAACGGATCAACACACGGGAGGGAAATGCTTTCTTTTAATCAGGGTGCGAGACGGAATATTTTTATTGCTGCATATCAAGTGCACCACCAATCGCCGGAGTCATGGATCGGCTCCGGCGATGTTGAATTGTGGCCATTGATGCTCTGAAAAAATGCCGCTCGGGGTTACTGAGGGTTCGCGTAGTCTTCGCGCATGGGCGTGAAGATGTCGAGAACTTCAGAGTCTTCGAGGGCCGATGCCTGGTGCTTGACATCGCCGGGAACGATGAAGCTCTCGCCGGATGCAACTTCGAACTTTCCACCGGGATGTTCAAAGATGAGCTTGCCACGCACCACATAGACCATCTGCTCATGGGGGTGGCTGTGCAGCGCGCCGACCCAGCCTTTGGTCATGGTGTGGCGAACCAGCATGAGGCTCTTTGTATAAGACATGACCTGGCGGCGAAGACCCGGCTCGGGTACGGTCATTTTTTCATTATTGGACGAGATGACAGAAATTACATTTGAAGACATCGGCCCTCCTGTGGGCGGTTTTTCTTGTCAGAGTTAAAACTGCACTCGATTATTCATGAGTGTAATCTCGGGCAGCGTGCCGGTGATCTCAAGGTTCACGCTTCCACCCTTCCAGTTTGCGCCGGGGGGCAGAGCGAGTAAAACGACTTCAGTTTTGGGAAGCAGATCGAGAGGCGCCTTGAGCGGAGCCGCGCTTGCAGTTGCAAGCACTGTGCCAGAGCTGTCGCGCAGGACAACATTCGACGCCGGCGCATCGACACCGCCGAGGCTATGGACGGTAACCTTCACCTGGTTGCCTTCGACACTTACATCGTCCGCGCTGATGCCAAGGTCGGGGCGCGACCAATAGGGAATGCCCTTTTCTACCAACTTGAGTTCAAGCACTGTCGTCGTGTGCGGGGCGAAGGTGAAGTCGAGGCTGGTGCTGCGCTCGAAGTTCTCAGCGCTCCTGCTCAGTAACACAATCGGACGAGTCCCCGCTTTGCCGTGCGTGCCCTGAGTGATCTCCCACTTGCCCGGATCGATCTCCCATCCGGTCATCTGCGCTTTGACTGGGATAGTTTCGAGATTGTAGACGATGATCTTCAGATGATCGGGCGTGGCCTCGGGAACGAGGATGCCGACGCTGTTGGGCGAGGCAGGCGCGGTGAATTTCCAACTGACGGCGTTTCCCGGATATACGTGATTGCGGGTCAGAGCGACGCCGCCAAAACGCGCCCGCTGGAGCTCGGTATTGACGAACATCGGGCCGCCGGAGTCGGTCACTCGATCGATCCAGAGGCTGCCTTCTGTATTGATCCATTCGCGATTGGATTGGGCCTGCAGTTGCGCAGAGTAAAGCCGTTCAAGATATTTCGTGTCGCCGGTGACTTGCCACGCAAGCGTCTCGGCGGAGCCGGTTGTTGATTGCACCTTGGCTGCTGCTACCAACTGCTTGCCCCATGGCTCGCGCAACTCGAGCATGTCAAGCGCGTTCGAATTGATCTGCGCGAGTGCCCACGGACCGGCGTCCATGAGTGGCGGAAGATACTTCTTGTCGCCGGTCCAGCGATAGGCGGCCCAGAACATGAAGCCGGGCGTAGGATCGGCCCAGAGAAGATCCTCATCGGTTTTGAAGTTGATCTCGGTTCGCGTGATGAAGCGGCCATCCGCATCCTGCTTGCGGTGGGCTAACATGCCATCGACAGTCTCAAGCACCATCTTGCGGGTCTCCGGAGCGCCGTTGAAGAGCACCAGTTCGAGCGCCGGATGAAAGACCATGTAGGAGCGTCCTTTGCTCCATCCCCAGACGCCGCCTTCGGCCATCTTTGCGCCACTAAAGTATGCGGAGCGAATGTGCCGATGCCCGGCGGCGTTGACTCCAGTAAGCCACTCCAACCTGCGGGCAGTGTCCATGGCGCGTTCGAGATTTTTAGGATTGCCGAAGTCCATCAGCAGGGACTGGCCGAGAACATTGAGCCCATCTTCGTAGCTGTGCAGCTCGTCGAATTGGCCGGTTGCCAGTCCATTGGTCCACATCTTGTTTTCGTACATCGCCTCCAGTTCTCTGGAGAGGGAGGTCTTCACTTTTTCGGGCTCGGTACCCATCAGAGCGAGAGAGGGAAAGAGATTGGTGAAGTCGCTGTCGTCACCGAGGCCGCCACCGAATTCACCGTCCCAGGCCTGGCGCTTGTCGATGTAAAAGTCCGCGATGCGCTGGAAGTAGTCCATATCTTTTGCCTGGAGATAGGCCCATGCAGGCACATCTGCGGGCAACGCCGGCGGAGTGTAGTCAGGAAGCGCCGACTCAAAATTCCATTCGTGCCAGTACTTGCGGCCGAGATCGTTTGATGGGTCGACGCGCAGCAGGTCGGTGATGTCGGCATCGAAGCGGTTGTAGGTATTGAGACGCCGGCTGTTGACGTGCTCCTCAGTCATGTTGGCAAAGTTGTCGCGGACCTGCGTCAGGCGGTCGGCGATGTGTTCTTTGAGGGTATCCTTGTAGGGCTTGAAGATCAGGCGAATCTCAGCGCCTTCCAAAGCAGAGGCATTGAACTCAGCGCTGGCCGAGGCAATCGTGATGAGAAGGCTCTTGTCGTTGGGCAGGATGCGGTCGCGCGTGTCGAGATACAGAGTGTGCGCTTCGCCCGGCTTCACGGAAAAAGTGAAGTTGAGCATGTCGCGCATGGGCCAGAGCGGATCTCGAAGCTCAATATTCATCGGCACAGCATCGCCATGTGTGGGCTTGACGTTGAGGGCAGGCAGGTCGATGGCGATGCCGTCGAGGCCAGCATACATATTCTCCCAGGTGTAGGAGGGATTGTGATTCGTATTGGCTAGCAGTCCGCGCAGATCAGCAGGAATGAGGAGGTGCACGATCGGCATGCCAGGCTGATCGGCGCTGCGGACGGCCTCTCTCGGCGATGAGCCGGGACGCCGGCGGAAGCCAGCGAATCCGCCGGGAGCAGCGACCATGACCGAGCGCTGGCCAGCGGGATACCGGTCGTGAATAAAGCTGAGCAGCGGCTGCAAGCTCGGATTATCAGCCGGAGAAGCGTGCGCAGACAGCTTGTACTGCAGTTGAACGATTCCTTCTGGCGGATCGCCTGCGTGGACGTAGTAAGCGGAGAACTCGCCGATGGGAGTTTCCTGCTCGACATTGGTGAAGCGCAGCTTGCCGCCGGTGACCGGCGTGGCAATATCGTGGAAGGTCGTCTCCTGCCCGCTGGGCCGCTCGAAGAGCGTCTTGCCGGGCAGCGTCTTTCCAGCCAGCCCGGCGCGGCGAATCTGGTCTTCGGAGACATCGGGCGTGAGCAATGTCATGTTGCCGAATGCGCCGCCGTTGAACTCCAGATGATTCCACGGCTCGTCGGGAAGGATGAATGTGACAGCCTTGCCGGAGATCGCGTAGCAATCCCAATCGGGCAGTTCAAAGTAATCTGAACGGCCGGTCAGTCGCGAGCGATTGTAGACGCCGGGCCACGTGGTTTCGCGAATGCCGTCGTTGGCTCTCCACCACCAGCGACCAATGTCGTATGCGTCGTTGATCTGCACCTTGCGAATCGTAGTATTGGTAGCGGGAAGCAGTGCGGGGACGTCGCCGGGACGGTTCCAGCCATAGTGGAACCACCACTCTTTTTGCGTCTCTGCGCTGGCCAGGCTGCGCGCGAGTGCTGGAATATTTTGCGGTGTTTCTCCTTTGGCGAGCGAGGCCACATTGTCGTCGCTCAACGCGCGGTCATAGATGCGCAGTTCGTCAAGGTCTCCGCCGCGGTCATAGCTATAACTGCTTTCGACGCCGGTGGGGCCGATGATGCGGGAGTGGGGACCGAACTGATCCAGTCCGGCATCAAACATGCCTGTGGCAGCCTTTTCGGCTACCATCTTGCCATCCACATAAAAGCGGATGCCGGTCGTCTCATCCCAAGTGAGTGTGAGATTGACCCACTGGTCTGGCTTGGGGAAGTTCGGCATGTCGTAGGAGACGCGAGTGCGGCCCAGGTTCACGTCGGTAACGAAGGCGTCGAAGCCGTGGCCGTTGTAGTCGATGCGCAGCCATACTTGATCCCAACTGGTGTGGTCCGCATAGGCGACGCGAAAGATGGGAAAGGCTGTCTCGTCCACGGGATCGCGCGAACGCCAGGAGAAGGAGAGGGTGCCGCGCTGCGCGTAGATATTGCCGGGGGCCCAGTAGGAGAGCAACTGGTTATTTCCACACTGGAGATAGGAGCCTTTGACGCCGCCGGGAAGGATCTTGACGTCGGAGTTGAAGTTGGGAGCTGCTTTGCCACTGGCGGCGTAGTCGGCGTTGAAGCCGTGGTCGCCGGATAGATAGAAGAGAAGTCCGGGCTCCTGGGAGGCCGCTTCGGTTGGCGAAGATACGGAAGAACAGCAGGTTGCATCGGGATTCTGCGCCCTGGCAACCGACACCGTGCCTGCAACGAAAATCGGCAGGAAGAACCAGAGAGATCTGCTCTTCAACGGAATGCTCCTCATCTTGAGACAGATTCAAACACTGGCTGCAAGATACTGGCAAGAGATGTCCAAGATAATGGACGGAGCAGTGACGGTGATAGACGCAACCGGCTGGCGCCTTCTCTCTCCTGAAGTCTATCTCCCCCCGTGCATTTCAAGCATGGATGATTGCACGAACTGCGCACCGGCTGCAATGATTGTTGAGCAACTTGACGAGTGTTCTCAGGTGCCGAGGTCTTATTCCTTGCGTAAACTAATCTTTCTTGTCTTCGCGATCGCCATTCTTTCAATCGCCGTTTTCATGCCTAAGGCGGGCTGGAAGCCTATCCTCGGCCTGACTTCTTTAGGTCAATGGACCTGTGTGCAGCGGGTGGGTGCGCAAAGCGGCGGAGGAAATACTAGCGCCCTGCAAGCGACGACATGGCGATTTGATCAGATTGAGTCGCTTGGCGGGCATCCGGTAACGGCCGTCGGGCATCCGCACCTTATTGACTCTCCGTACGGGAAGGCTGTGGAGTTCAACGGTGTTGACGACGCACTCTTCGTGGGCGTGCATCCGCTGGCCGGGGCCTCCAGCTTTACGTGGGAGGTCATCTTCAGGCCGGATGCGGACGGCGCTGCCGCCCAGCGCTTCTTTCACCTGCAGGAGGTCGATCCGAAGACGGGCGAAGACACTCAGAGTAGGATGCTGTTTGAGATTCGCATCGTCGACGGGCAGTGGTGCCTGGACAGCTTTGCCACGTCGAACGGCACGGGAAAGACCCTGCTGAATTGCAAGATGCTGCATCCGCTCGGAAAGTGGTATCGCGTCACGGCAGTCTACGACGGCAAGACATTCAGCAACTATGTCGAGGATGAACTGGAAGGCTCCGGCGAAGTTCAACTGGCTCCGCAGGGAATGGGCCGCTCGTCGATCGGAACGCGGATCAACAAGACTTACTACTTCAAAGGCGCCGTGCTGATGGCACGCATGACTCCGCGCGCGCTTTCGCCGGATCAGTTCCTGAAGGCAACACCATCGACTCATTGAGGGCAACGGGGGCAGCGGACTTGGGGAGGTGCGCTCTGTTGGAACGCTCACGCGCAGGGGTACGCGCGGTTGTAAATGTCATTGGAAATTCAGGAAGTGATGGCCAGAGACGCTACCGAATCAGAGCGTTTTCAAAAATACTGTAGACCCGAATTCCGTTGGTATCCCACCCTTTCCGCAGAAAAAAGCGGAAAGGATGGGGCACGGAAGTCGACAGTAAAAGCGAAAATGTCCTAGAACTCCAGGTTCTCGTTCGCCTTAGCGCAATTTGCTTAAGATGCTTCACCCTCCAGTGCCGGAAAGGGGCGCTGGAGGGCTGTTCATGAATGCAGGACGGTGCGACTACTTCACCGGCAGTACCAAGCCCCGGAGGGCGAACCGCCGGCAAACTCAACGAGTTTTCCTGTGATACTGGTTGGGCGCGCCGGGAGTAGGCAGGTTGTCGGTAACCTGCACTCCTTTTGCATGCGCGCGCGTCAACGCCGTGGTGAGGGTGATGCCGGAGCCAGAGACCTGCACGCCGGCCGCGTGCGCGTGAGTGAGCGGCGCCTTGAGGCTGATCGAGGGCGGATTCCACGGGAAGACGGAGTCAATCACCGCCGTCTCGGCGTTTGTGCCGCTGTCGATGGTGATCGTTTGTCCCTCGCTGAAGCCTATAACACCGGCAACGAGGATTTTGGTTGCATTCGCTTCAGTAGCTGTGCGCACTGTGGTGGCTCCGGGGGTTCCTACCGCAGCGATGACGGCGGATTCCAGCTCCGCACCCGCGTCAATCCGCACTGTCTGACCGGCGTCAAAGCCTGCTACGGTGGCGACTTTGAGGTTGGTGGCGCCGGCGGTCGAGGCAACCGACAAAGTGGCCGTGGCCTGCGCGAGGAAATCGGCACAGTTACTGTCGGTGCTTGCGCCGTCAGGAAAACGGCCTGCGCTGGCAGTGACGATACCTGACGAAGCGAAGATGTCAGAGCTCGCAACCGTGCCGGGCGCCGGCGCGAAGCAGCCGCTCTTTTCAATTCCGGAGATGGCCTGATACCCCGCGGCAGCCCATGGATCGACAAGGCCGCCGTAGTTGAGACTGTCGACGACCAGGCCCGCAGCATCCCGCAGCACCAGGCTGCCTTCTTTGACTGTGATGGTACGGCCAAATACCGGAGAGTGCGTGGCGAGTTCTGGGCCACCGAACCACTGGCTGGGCGCGGGCGTCCCTTGGTAGCCCGCAGTGGTGACCGCGGCGTCGCGAACGACAGCGTTGATTTCGTGATTTTTAGCCAGCGGGCTGTCGAGCGTGATGCCGGTGCCGAGCGCCTGAATGGGCTCGTTGCTGGAATGCGCGAAGGCCGTCGCCGGCTGAAAGCTGATTCCAGTTCCGCGGTTGCTGAAGGGCATATTGGCCGCGTGGTTGAATTTGAGCGGCGCGGCGAGGTCGAGACCCGTTCCCGGAGCAACCACCCACTCGTCGTGGATGTGCGCCTTGGAGAGGGCTGGCGTGATGTCGATGACGGATCCTTCACGTCCTCCACCATGAACGGCGGTGACGGTCACGGCCTCTTTGCTCGCCGGGGTGCCAACTGTGATCTTGTCGCCGGCGGCGAAACCTTCCGCCCGGCGGACTTTGATCGAGGTCGCGCCAGCGCTCGCATCGGCCGCTAGATTGGCTTGGTTCGCCTTGGCGCCAACATGCTTAACAGTCACGGTCTCGATTCCATGGCCGACGCTGTCGATATCCAGACGGATCGTGTCACCGGCTGAGATGTTGGAGACCGAGGTCACCTGGATGTTGGTCGCGCCTGCGGGCGCATCGACCGCCAAGTAGGCTTGCGTGCCCGGCTTACCGACTGCAGTGACCGTGGCCACTTCGTACTGCTCCCGATCTCTGGCAACGGAGGGGTAGGTAGCACCATGGCCGAGGGCGATCTTCTCGCCGACCACAAAGCCATCAGTGCTCGCGACGGGCACGTTGGTGGAGCCAGCCGGAATGGCGATCACTGGACCATCGGGCAAGGGCTGCCACAGGGTCGTATGGTTGCTGGCAGCTGTTCCGATCTTCGCAATCTTGCGTGTCTCGGCATCTGCGCCAACTCCGATGGTGATCGTGTCGCCGGCCTTCATGCCGTCGTTCGTTCGGATATGGATGGTGGCGTCGCCAACATGCGCGGGTACTGCCAGCCCGGAGTTGGAGAGGCCGAGCAGATAGAAGCCACTTGCCGCGAGCTTGGTCCGGGCCGGGATCTTCACCGTTGAGAAGATGGCCTGCTGGGTCGGGCGCGCGGTCAGGCTCCAGTTGGAGATGTCAACGCTTTGCGCGCCTGCGTTGTAAAGCTCGATGAATGAATCCGTCGGATTGGCGGGCGAACCTGAGCTGATGCGAAACTCGTTGATCTTGATTGGGCTTGCGTTGCGCACCTTTTCGACAGCGGTTTCGGATTGCTTTGCGCCGCTGGCCGAATTTGTCCACGACACGTTGCCAACCAGATCGCCGTTGAAGGCCGCAGGCCCCGAGGTGACTTTGAAGATTGCGCTCACGCTCGCACCCGGCGCAACCGGATCGGCGAAGGTCTTCGCTGTCTCAGCAGTACCGGAGACAACTGCGCTCCACTGCTTTCTGGGCACAGAGAGGCTCAACTGGACGTTCTTCGCGGGCGAGCCTGTGGAATTGGTGAAGGTCACGGTGGTCTCTTGCGAGGAGCCCGGCGAGAAGCTCTGAAGCCCTGATGGCGTGGCCACAGCCGACGCCGGAGCCAAACTCAGCCGAGGCACGCCGTACCCGGCAGCCACAACGTTTGCCTGCACCAGTTGGTCGGTGGCATTGGTTGGGAAGGTGCCCGCGGCGGTCATTGCGCCTTCATAGAATGTGCCTTGCGATCCGTTGCTGTTGTCGCCGCCGTTGCCCAGCAGGATGGCTCCCTGTTTGCGCATCGGGTCATAGGTTGCGTTCACGCGCCCGCCGTCGAACATCACTTGCAACGCGCCTTGCTGCGCATCGCCGCCCATCGAGGTCCAGTGGTGCGGCTCGCCCTTGGCGATGCCGGTGACGAAACGCCATTTGATATCCGGCAGGGTCTTGCAGAAATTGGTGCCATCGGCATTGACGCAGCCAACGAGGTTATTCTCCTGATCCGTCATGATCCAGGGGCCGGGCATGGTTCCGTGATACCACCAGGGCGCGTCGCCGAAGTAGGTGGTTTCCATGGTGCCGTTGTCGTCGTCGCGGCTGTCGGTCTCGGCGTTGCCGTAGTCGAAGCAGCAGCCGGAGTTGAAATGCAGGCCGTTGATGACCCAATACTGCCCCTCCGCCTGATCATCGACAGCGGTGCCCTTGGCGTCATCCTGGCGAAGGCCCATGCCCGGCTCGATGAAGACGCCGTAGGCCTTGTGGCCCATGATTGTGATCGGCGCCATATCGGCGAGAGGCAGATTGTTGAAGCCGCCCAGCGCCGGGCCGTTGAAGCCGCCGCGGGGCGCCTGGGTGAGGTCGTTGTGCTTGGGAGATTGATCGTAGATGGTGGTGATCCAGCAGGTGGTATTGGCGCAGAAGGCATCCTGAGCCGCGGCGTCGGCATAACCACCAGGATCGGATGCGGCAGGCTGGACGATGCCGATATTCAGGGTCTTGCCGTCCGACTGGCGCAGGATCTGGTAGAGCGGTCCGTTGTACCCGGCGTAAAGCGCGCGCGTGGTGCTGTGAGCGGCTACACAGGCGTCACCGGCGGCAGCGTAGATGTCGCAGGGGCCTTGCGGCCTGGACGGAACAGCACTGGCTCCCGACCCGGCCTGAGCCGCCATCGTCCTTGTGGAGCCAATCACCGCGAGCGGCAGTGCTAGCATCAGTGCGAGCTTGAATCGTGTTTTCATCTTCATCCTTTTTGTGTTGCCGTCCGAGATGTTGGGTAAACGTTTACTGGAAAAGACACCAAACTGAATCCTTCGCAACTGTCAAGAGCGCCATTACGTCTCGAATGACAGGCTGGTATGCACTTCATTCTTTACCAGGAGCCCACAAGGTGTATAGACGGAGTTCGCATGACGAATAGACGCAGAGCAATTTGTATCCTTTTTTGCTTATTGACGATTGGCCCCATGCTGCCCGCTCAGCCGGCCCAGCCAAGCACAGCACCCGGCAATCGAATTACTCTGGGACGGCTGGCAGACGGCGATACTGTAACGTTTATTCGCGCCGGCGGCGGCGGTTGGGGGATCGAGATCTCCGGCGACGCCGCTCCGGGCATCGCGCAGCAGAAGCCCGCGCAGATCGAGGTCTATCGCGGCGGGGAGAATGCAAGCCAGCTTGCCTCGGGCTACCAGTCGGTGCAAAAGACTGCTGGCGCGGTTGTGGCAACGGCGAAGCTGGCTGACGGTGGAAGGGCTTCGTTTACCGTCGAGGACCGGTGGACGGTTGCCGGCGACGTGCTCTCGCTCGACCGCAAGGTGAGTGTCACCGGTGCGGAAGAGAATGCCGGATTCTATTCGGCGATCCGGCTGGTGACCGAACCGAAGTTTTCCTGGCCCGATGCCGACTACTTCGCGCCGGGGCTGCTCTACGGCGCGCCGCATACCAGAGCCACCGCGCCGGGTGGAAGCGCGTACTATAATGCCCGGCTATTTTCGATCCGCGAGGACTATCTGCCTGCGCCGGTCTTCGGGCTCTCGTTTCGAAATGGACGCTGGGTAGCCGTGATGGATAGCGCGCCGCGCGGCGATACCACGCAAGAGGAAACCACTGCGCAGGCGACCGCGCCGATCATTGATGAGCAGCTTCTGTTCGGCGCTCTGGGCGCGCGCGAAGTTCCTGAAGGCGGAGTCGAGTTCGGCTTCTGGCTTCCGGGCACAACGAATGAATTTTCTGGTGGATTCGGCTTTGGTGGCCGTCCCGCGACGCCTATCACTTCTGTGGTGCGGCGTCGCTACAATCCCGTCAAGGCGGGCTTCACCCAGAATTACCAGGTTGGCTTCCGCTTTGGGGAAGGCTCGTCCTTGCCGGGCATGGAACGCGATGCATGGCGCTGGGCATGGCAGACCCTGAAGCCAAAGGTGACTCCCATCGACGTAGCGGCTGCTCGCCGCACACTGATCGATCACCTTGCTGATCGCGTTCTTGTCGTGGACGATCGGGCCGGCATTCCCTTCGTTATCGACTCGGTTTCAGGCAAGCCCGGTTCCTTCCGCCCAGCTTTGTGGCTGGCCCAAATGCCCAGTTTCTTCCGCACGCCGCCGCCTTCGCCTGAGACGGAAGCGATCATCAAGTTCGCCCAAGGCCTTGGGATTGATATTGACCCAAAGGCCGCCGAACTGGATCTTTGGCCGAAGATCATGATGGGCTTCTGCGGCGAAAATATCGAGGCCGCGGGACAGATGCTGATGGAAGCCGACCGCGATCCGGGAGCGCGCGGCCAGAGGATGAGGAAGCTCGGCCTGGCGATCATCGACAGCTTCATTCGCCTGGTTCCATCTTCTCCTGTTCTCGCCGGCGAAGGCTTTGATATTCGCACCGGCAAGCCAAGCGCCGCCCGCGGCGAGCCTGCGTTTACTCTGCGCGCAACCGGTGAAGACATGCGCAACATGGTAGACATCTACCGCCGTGAGCGCGCCGCCGGACGCCTGCACCCGGAGTGGATCGGCTGGGTCAAGTCGTACACCGATTGGCTGCTCACGCAACAGCGCGAAGACGGTTCTTTTCCTGAAAGCTGGCAGGGGGGGACGGGGAAGGTGACCGATCACTCCGGCGCAACTACCTATGCAGCCGTGCCTTTGCTGGTGAGGATGAGCAAAGAGACGGGCGAGAAGAAGTACCTCGATGCGGCGATTCGTGCCGCCGATTCCATCTGGACCAACTATGGCAGCAAGGGCGTCTACATTGGCGCAACGGGCGGCGACGTAGCCGACAAGGAATCTGGAATGCTCTCCACCGAGGCCTTCCTGGATCTCTACGACTGCACCAAAGAACCGAAATGGCTGGAGCGCGCCAAAGAGGCGGGCGACTACGCCGAAACCTACATCTGGCTCTGGAATGTGCCCATGGCGCCGGGTTTGCCGGACTCCGAACTGGGCTGGAAACATGGCGTTTCCACTGTGGGCGTTACCGGCATTGGGTCGAACGTGCCGGGCGAAGCGGACGAGTATCTGGATTGGGCCGTGCCGTATTATGCCCGGTTGTACAAGGCTACAGGCGACGAGCACTATCTCGACGTGGCGCGCATCCTGCTGCATGGCACCAAGTCCATGCTGGCGCTTCCGGGGCGTACGTACGACATGCTTGGACCCGGATGGCAACAGGAGCATTGGCGGATGGGACCGGGCATTAGAGGCATTGGCGCTCACCGTACCTGGCTGCCGTGGATCTCGATCAACCACCTGCACGGCATCACCGCGCTTGAGGAGTTCGATCCGGCTCTCTTCCGGCAGCTCTCGAAAGGCGAGTGATTACCTGTGGCTCAATCGCTGGTTCAGACTTCGAATCGCGATACCTTTTCACAATGAAGAGGCCTATGCCAGCGAAGAGCGGCAGGACCATGCACTCCGAAATGAGGAATAACGGTTTGGGCAGCATTGGAACCAGCATCGCGAAGATATGCGTGATCACGACAAGAACGTCGAAACAGAAAACGAGCATGGCGCTCAATGCGAAAAACAGAGCCCATAGGCCGACCAGACGATACTTGCGCCATGCGAGGACCGCCACTGCGGAGACATACACGGCAGATAGGGCAACCCAGTGCGAGAAAAGAAAGTGGTGAAAAGGAAACAAGAGGCCTGTGGCGCTAGCAACTAGAGCACACTTGAGAAAGACTGCGGCCCATTTCTTGAACAGCTTCCCTGCCAGGATGCCAAAGAGCACCCACGTTCCGGCGGAGATCGCGATCACACCCGAGACGATATGAACATACTTCAGGATCGTGAAAATCATGTTTTTCTCCGTTACTCTCGCTACTGGTCCAAAACACTTTGCCGAGGAACGATTCGATAGCTTCCGTAGTCAATCGTCATGACTGCTGAACCGCCAACGCGGACCTTAATCTCACTTCGGGTTTGTTGCGGCAGCCAGAAACCATCCACATCCTTGTTCACGTGATGGATCACTGTTCTTGACAACCAGAACGACGGGGCTTTGCTCGGCTGCACTTCCATTTTTGCTACCGCGAAATCGATTCCATCCACCCAGATCCTGCCGCGGTAAAGTAACTTGCTTGGAGCAATAGGTTCAACATCGAGGACGTAAGCGGGCCGGCCATTCAGTCTGTCGCTGCCAGTCAAGTGAAATATATAGTTGGCCCTTGTCCATGCCGTTGCGCTTCGATTCAGCGATGCTTTCTTCTCGCTTTCTACTGCCCGCTGAAGGACTTTTTCGCAAAGCACATGGGAACCTCTCTTCGAGATGATTCGAAATCTCTTTCCGGAGGAAGCATCGTAGTTGATCTCGAAGTCCATGCTGGCCGTGAGGGTTTTGAAGAATCCCCGATATTCGATGGCATCATGCCGCTGCGCTTGATAGCTGCCCAACATCTTCATGTGCGCCCGGTCATGCATCTGCATCCGGTTGACGATCTGTTCTTCGCTCAAAGACGAGAACGAAGGACTCACCGGAATTTTCCCAATGCCAATGCAGGTGAGAATGGCATCGGCCGCAGTCACTAATCGATTGCTGATTCGGCGTGTGAATATGAGCCTGTTCATCTGAGTGACTGTCCTTTCATAGGCAAGTCCGCGCGGCGCACTCGGCTTTGTTCGTTGCGCGTCTCCGTGCTCCGGCCCCTCATACCGCTAGATTCACTTCTCGTGCCGATCCCGGACCGGTTTCAACGTCCGCACAAGGTACGAGTTGTATGTGCCGCTTGCATGCAGATGGCAGCCGCTGAGGACGAGCCGGCTCAGCAGATTACGGCCAAACTCGTCCACCATCGAAACATCGCGTAAAAACACGTGGACTTGCTTCTTCAGCGAGATCGCCTCATTGCAGCACGCCTCGGCGATCTGAACATACTCTCCGGCGAGATGCCCGTCGATCGTCACGACAGTACGGGATCGACCTTCGATCTTGCTGATTCTGAAAATGGCGAATTGCCTCCTGCCCGGCCACTGTTGCACTTTGCTGTCCAATTCCACGCGTCGAACAAAAAGGGCTGAAGGCGCTCGTGTTCTTGGCGCCAATGTTTGCGAAGACGCGTTTCAAGAGGCTCTGCAATGACCAGGTGACGGACGATTGCGACATTGCTCATGAACTTTGTTCACTCAACACCCAAGCGAACAGAGCGTCTTTGCGGATAGCACATGCATGGCAGCCGGAGCCTGCATGAGCCGATTTCGGCAAGTGCCGATGGCAGATGCCGAGATTCGGCATCTGGCGCTTTCTCGATGCGAAGTGCTGCGGCATTTCTTGCGGCTCGCAAAGCCCACTCTGCTGCGGTGTTTATCGGCAACGCTCTTTATGCAGGAGATGCCAGGGGGCTATTGGTCCAACGATTGCAAATATGAAAGTCGTGAACTCGATTCTCATCCGTGGAGCACGAATGCAAAGTTCGAATGATTGGAGAGCCCGGTGTGCAATTTCGATCGCGGCAGTCTGCGTAGCGCTGATCGTTCCCGCACTGGCTGCGTTGGGGCAAGAGGCGTCATCATCTCAGGAAGGAATTTCGCTAAGCCTTACCGGCGCAGTGGATCTGGCACTGAAGAATAACCTGCAATCCGTGGTTGCCAAGGAACGAATTGCACAGGCCAAAGGAGAGAAAGGGATCAGCCTCTCCGCTCTTCTGCCGAATGTCTCAGGATCTGCCTACCAAATGAATCAGACGCTGAACCTCGCCTCGATGGGGCTTCCCATGGACAAGCTTCCTGGCTTGTCTCCTTTCACCGGGGTATTCAATCACTTCGATGCGCGTTTTCAAATGGTTCAAAGCGTGTTCAACCTCAGCTCGATTCTTCGCTACCAGGCTGGAGGTTATGGCGTAACGCTGGCCCGCGAACAGCAGCGATTGGCAGTCCAGCAGGTCACGACAGCGACGGCAGTCTCATACCTGGCGGTGCTTGAGGCCGAGCAAGCTGTCGGCGCCGCTCAGGCAAACGTTCAATTGGCCGAGACGCTTCGTGCCATGGCGGCCAACCAGAGAGATGCGGGAGTAGCCAACGGTATCGATGTGGCACGCGCTGAAACGCGGCTTGCCAATCAACGGGTGCAGCTATCTCAAGCACAGACAAATCTGGACACAGCGCGGCTCGATCTGCTGCGCATCGTTGGCGGTACAAATGGTAAGTCACTTGCCGGCCGCGTAACGCTCAGCGATCAGATGCGCCTGACTCAAGAGCCAGACCGCAGCACCGACGAAGCGGTAAAGCAGGCGCTTGCGGACCGTGCCGAGGTTTCCGTTGCGGAGCAGGCGTTGAAGATTGCGGAGATGCAGCGGAAGGCTGCGGGCGCGGATTTGCTGCCCTCGCTCAGCGCATTCGGCGACTACGGAAGCAGCGGCCACAAGCCGAATGAGCTCGACTATCCAACGCGCAGCATCGGCGTCCGCATCGACGTGCCGATCTTCAATGGCGGCCGTACCCGGTCGGAGATGAAGATTGCGGCGAGCAGGCAGCGCGAATCCGACGCACAGCTTCGGGATGTCCGCGCCGCAGTGGAAAAGGATGTTCGCCAAGCGCTGATGAACGTCAAGACTCGCAACGAGCAGGTCCGCTCCGCGCAGTTGGCCGCGTCCCTGGCAACTCGCGAACTCGAACTGGCGCAGGACCGCTTCAAGAATGGCGTGGCCGACAACATCGAAGTCGTCAACGCGCAGACGGCCCTGGAAGATGCGCGGCTGGTTGTGGTCTCGAGCCTTGCCCAGTTCAACATTGCACGGTTGAATCTCGCCTCCGCGCTGGGCCACGTGGAAGACTTCCGTCTATAGGCGGTTCAGAAAGTCTGGAACAGATCTCAATATGAAGGAAATCATGGAATCCGAAAAAGACGAACAAATGCCGGCTGATAACGCAAGCCGGAAAGGCAAGATGAAGCTGGTGGTTCTGGCTTGCGCAGTTCTGGCGCTGGCGGCAGGCATTGGCTACTACCTCTATTCGAGAGCGTTTGAGTCGACCGACAATGCATTCATTGACGGAAGCGTCGTGCAGATCAGTCCGCGCGTGCCCGGCCAGATTCTTCATGTGTATGTGCAGGACAATCAGCATGTCAACAAAGGCGACCTGATTGCCGAGATCGAACCTGACGACTATCAGACGCAGCTAGCGCAAGCAGCGGCTGGCCTGAAGACGACAACAGCACATGAAGCAGGCGCGCAGACTGGAATGGATCTGACTTCGGTTGTATCCGAGGCTGTGCTGGTTCAAGCTACCGCGGGGCTGGGTGCGTCTCACGATCAGGTGAGTGTTTTGCGGGCGCGAGTGACGCAGGACGAGGCGGCAATGAGGGCGGCTGAGGCCGAGGCACGTCGTGCCAGCGACGATGCACTGCGCTATAAAGCGCTGCACGAGAGGGATGAAGTTTCACGTCAACTGCTCGATCGCGCTGAAACCGCGGCGCGCGCCTCGGCTGCAAATCTCGACGCCGCCCGGCAGGAAGTTGCGGCTGCAAGCGCCCAGCTTGAACTGGTGGAGAAACAGGTGCAGCAAGCCAAGGGAAAGCTTCAGGAAGCGCAATCCGCCCCCATGCAGGTGCGCGTGCGAGAATCCGATCTCAAGTCTGCGAGTTCACAGAAAGAGCAGCAAGGCGCGGCTGTGCGGCAGGCGGAGCTAAATCTCTCCTACACCAAAATCTTTGCACCGGAATCGGGATATATCACCAAGAAATCGGTCGAACCGGGAAACTTCGTGCAGCCAGGTCAGGTTCTCATGGCGCTGGTATCAGATCGGCTTTGGGTTACAGCCAATTTCAAGGAGACTCAACTCGAGCGCATGCGTGCAGGCCAGCCAGTCACGATCAAGGTGGATGCCTATCCGCAACTCAAGCTTCATGGCCATATCGACAGCATTCAGAGCGGCTCTGGGGCGCGGTTCAGCCTGTTGCCGCCCGAGAACGCAACGGGGAACTACGTCAAGGTTGTGCAGCGGGTTCCGGTCAAGATCCTCGTCGACGATGCTCCCGCGCCAGAATTCCGGCTTGGTCCAGGGCTTTCGGTGATCCCAGAGGTCAAAGTCAGATGAGCGCCTCACAGGAAACGCTGGCGGCGCCGGAGGAGTGGCGCTCCAGTTCGAATCCATGGTATATCGCAGTTGCTGTGATGCTGGCGACCTTCGTCGAGGTCCTCGACACCTCGATTGTATCCGTGGCGACGCCCAACATCGCGGGAGCTCTGGCGGCGACCAACGACGAAGCCACACGTGTGCTGACTTGCTATCTTGTCGCCAACGCGATCATCCTGCCTGCCAGCGGATGGCTGTCGCTGCGTTTCGGCAGGAAGAGGCTGCTCCTGGTCTGTACCGCTCTGTTCGCGGTGGCTTCGTTTATGTGCGGATCTGCTCCGAGCATGGGCTTTCTGCTGGGCTCCTCGGCGTTGCAAGGCATTGGAGGCGGAGCCATGGTGCCGCTTTCGCTGGCGATTCTGATGGAGAGCTTTCCGCCTGCCAAGCGCGGAATGGCAATGGCGGTCTATATGCTCGGCCTGGTTGTTGCGCCGGCCATTGGGCCAGTGATCGGCGGCTGGATGACGGATAACTACTCCTGGCGCTGGATCTTTTATATCAATGTTCCGGTATGCCTGCTGGCGGCATTCATGATGTGGCGCTTCGTGGAAGATCCGCCTTATGTTCGCGACGCCAAGCCGGGCCGCATTGATGCCGGAGGTTTCATTCTTCTTGGAATCTGGCTGGCGGCATTTCAGTTCATGCTGGACGACGGCCAGAAAAAGGACTGGTTCGGCAGCTCATACATCATCCGTCTTGTCTGCATATCGGCGATTGCATTTGCTGTCCTGATCATCAGGGAAGTTCACATCAAGGATCCGATCGTTGATCTCAAGGTGTTTTTGAACCGGAACTTTCTTGTGGGAAGCGCCATGCTGATGGCCTTCTCAGTAGCGATGTACAGCGCCATCACCGGCGTACCGCTGTTTCTGATGACCCTGATGGGCTACACGGCGGAACTCAGCGGCGTTGCAACCGCTTCAAGAGGCATAGCCGCACTGGCGGCAGCCGCTGTTGTTGGGTACTTATCGAGTCGCGTCGATCCCCGCTGGATCTTGTTCTTCGGCTTCCTGCTCTTCGCGATTGGCACTTTCCAGTTAGGCAACATCACTCTCGGCGTATCGATGAGCAGCATTGTCTGGCCTTGTGCTCTGCAAGGTCTGGGCTCGACATCGGTCATGGTCACAGTCATGACGATGGGATTGGGCACGCTTCGAAACGATCAAATGGGAAACGCAAGCGGGATTCTCAATCTGATGCGTAACCTTGGAGGCAGCATTGGAATTGCTTTGACCAATACGTTTGTGTCTCGCGGAGTCCAGTCGCACTACTCCAAATTCATTCCACACTCCACAGTCTATGACCCGGCTTATCAACAGCAGAGTCATCTGATACAGAGTGGCCTGGCGCCACTTACTGGAGTTCATCAGGCGGCCACACAGGCCCAGGGAGTGTTGCAAGGCATTCTTCTGCAGCAAGCGGCCGCCATGTCGTACATCGATATTTTTCGCTGGACGGCGGTTCTGCTCGTGTTCTTCATGCCCTTTGCTTTCCTGCTGGAAAAGGCGGCGAAGAGCGATGGCATCGTCGTGCATTAGCGATGCGGGCTATCGCGTTTGTCCCCGGTTGCGGCAGCAGCTAACCAGCACTCAGAGGAGAGATCAACGTGCAAGTCAAGGCTTTGACGATTGCAAGAGAGTACGGCAGCGGCGGTGCGGAGATAGCGAACTTGATCGCCAACGAGCTGGGTTGGAAGCTGATCGACAAAGTTCTGATCGCTGAAATATGCAACAGGGCTAGAGTCCCGGCAGAGGAAGCCTCCAAGATGGACGAACGTGTCGATCCCTGGCTGCACCGCATCACGCGCTCGCTCTGGGGCAAGAGCCCTGATGGATTCTCGACGCCCGTGCCTGTCGAGCTGTTTGATGCGGCTGCAGCAGCGGCGCTGGCAAAGAGAGTGATTGAAGAGGCTTACGCAATCGGCAATTGCGTGATTGTAGGGAGAGGTTCACAGTGCGTCCTGAGAGGCAAAGAGGATGTCTTCCATGCTTTCGTGTACGCGCGATGGGCAGATCGCGTGCGCAGAATCCAGATAAGCAGGACGCCAGTCGCCGACGCCGCGGCGCTGATTCGTTCCGTCGACGATGAGCGTTTGCGGTATGTGCGTCTCTACTACGGCGAGGATCAGGCAGATCCGCACCTCTACGACCTGATGGTCAACTCCAGAGGCCGGACAGATACCGCGGCCGGGCTCATGCTCTTGGCAATGAACATGGTGTCATAACTTCTTCGTCCGATCGCAAAAATGGGGAAGTTTTTAAGTGGGCGTCCGGAGTATCCGCGGCTTGCTATGATCAGACCTGTGGGTTCCATTGAGAATAGCCTTTACCGTTCTTTATTCGAGCTGGCTCAGTCTCTGTCAGGGCATAGCGATTTGCAGAGCCTCTGCGAAAGCCTCGATCATTCGCTGCGCCAGGTCATCGAGTTTGACTATCTAGGGCTGGTACTCTATGACGCGGACCAAGACCTGATACGGTTGCATGCCGCAACAGGTATACGGAACGACGAGTCTCGAATGACAGTTATGGCCACTGCAGATAGCCCTGCTGGATGGGTCTTGCAAGAGCAGAAGCATTTAGTCATTTCAGACCTTTCCGTCGAGCGCCGCTGGCCAGAATTCATCGCCCACCTTCTTGGCCAGGGAGTGCGTGGCGCGACTTTCGTTCCTCTCAGTAACGGCTCTCGGCACCTGGGTGTGCTGGCCTTCGGCATGCTCGCCTCCGGAATCCGATCGAAGTATGCGCCGAGCGAAGTGGAACTTGCGCTGGTCCAGCGGGTCGCATCCGAAGCCGCAGTTACGGTGGATGCGTACTTGATGCAGCAACAGCTCACATATCAGCGCGACCGGCTGCAAGTCTTGTTTGAAGTAACCAATGCGCTGATTTCCAAACTGCCGTGGGATGAGCTGTTCGCATCGATTTCCAGCCAGCTTTCACGGATCGTCAAACATGACTTTGCCTTGCTGACTCTCTACGATGAAAGCTCGGGCCGGATCAGGCCGTACGCGCTTCACTTCACAGGTGAACCGCTCTTTGATACGGATGAGCCGGATATGGAAGTGACGGGCCTGCCAACCGCCGAGGCACTGCGTTCAGGAAAAGCGGTTGTCTTGAACCAGCCTGACTTTGTGCGTTTTACGTCGCCTGAATATCGAAGGCTTGTGTCACTCGGATTTAGCGCTTCCTGCTCGATTCCACTCGTGACTCCAAACCGCACTCTCGGCACCCTGGAAATTGCCCGCATCAACGCAACACCATGGACAACCGAGGATGTGGAGCTTCTGGTGCAGGTAGCGCATCAGATTGCGATTGCCGTTGAGAATTCGCTCTCCTACCAGGAACTCGCCGAAACGAAAGAAAAGCTCGCCACCGAAAACCTCTATCTTCAGGACGAAATCCGTTTCGACCAGAACCTGACCAGCATGATTGGCGAAAGTCCGGCATTTCGCGCCTTGATGAAGAGCGCACAGATCGTGGCGCCTACCGGCGCCTCAGTCCTGGTGCTTGGTGAAACCGGGACCGGAAAGGAACTGATCGCTCGTGCCATCCATGATATGAGCGAGCGGAATAAACGCACATTCGTCAAGGTAAACTGTCCGGCAATTCCCGCAACGCTTCTGGAAAGCGAACTGTTCGGCCACGAAAAAGGTGCGTTCACTGGGGCGCTCGGACAAAAGATCGGCCGATTCGAACTTGCCGACCACGGCACATTATTCCTTGACGAGATCGGTGAAATTCCGCTCGAACTTCAGTCCAAGCTCCTCCGCGCAATTCAAGAACAGGAATTTGAGCGGCTCGGCAGCAATCGAACGATCCACGTCGATATACGCGTCATCGCCGCCACGAATCGCGATCTGAAAGCCATGGTTGAGGAAGGAAAGTTCCGCAGCGATCTCTACTATCGCCTCCACGTCTTTCCGATCGAAGCTCCGCCCTTGCGGGATCGCAAGTCAGACATTCCGCTCCTCATCCGGTTCTTCACGCAGAAGTACGCTCAGCGCATGAACCGGCACATCGAATCGATCCCGACTGCGGCGATCAAGGCGCTCACCGAGTACGAGTGGCCCGGCAATATTCGCGAGCTGCAAAACCTGGTCGAGCGCTCTGTCATTCTCACCAATGGCACGGTTCTGCAGGTTGCCATGCCAGAGTCCAGAGCCACTGCCAAAGCCATGCCAATGCGTGGATGCGAGGCCTCGTCGCCTGTCGAACGGGAGAAGATACTGAGCGCATTAAAGAAGGCCAAGGGCATTGTCGGCGGACCGGGCGGAGCTGCTGCACGACTGGGCATGAAACGAACGACACTGCAGTCCCGGATGAAGAAACTGAACATTGACCGTGACTACCGGTGAGAACGCCGCCTTTCTCCTGATGGAACGAATTGACGGGTTATCCCGCCCCAGTTCTGAGCTACAGGAGGCAGTCATCTAAATGGCATGTAATTGATCGATGTGTCATGGCTTGTCTGGCTTCGACTTCGCTTACGCGCAAAGGCTCGCGCGACTGGAAAGTGGATTGGAAATTCAGGGAGTGGTGGCCAGAGACGGGATTGAACCGCCGACGCCGGCCTTTCTGAGGGCCGCGGACCTAACACTGCGCTTACGCGCAAAGGCTCGCGCGGCTGGAAAGTGGATTGGAAATTCAGGAGTGGTGGCCAGAGACGGGATTGAACCGCCGACGCCGGCCTTTCTGAGGGCCGCGAACCTAACCAATGCGCTTGCGCGCAAAGGCTCGCGCGGCTGGAAAGTGGATTGGAAATTCAGGAGTGGTGGCCAGAGACGGGATTGAACCGCCGACGCCGGCCTTTTCAGGGCCGCGCTCTACCACTGAGCTATCTGGCCTCAGTGCAAACTTCGCGTTGCAATTTCCGGCGCGGATTCCGGCTGGGCCGGAGAAGAGTGGGCGTCCACGAACAGTCGTCTGCAACAACTGAATTAGTATACCAACTCCCCACTTGCAGCGCCAAACTTGAACCGCACAATTGTTGCGGCGGGCGCCGGGAGAGCTCTGGAGGGGAAATTCATGGAATCCACGGCGCGCTCCGAGTATACTGTCGCCAAGGCGGCGCGTTCGCCGTTGCGCCGGCCTTGAAGTGAGGTGCGTCTTCCGCAGGGACTCCGGTTCACTGACGTTCGACGTTCCACCCTCTGAGACTTCCCGCTGGCGCGCTGTCGCTCGCGTGCTGCGAAGTCCCATAGACGCCGTGAGTTGTGCCCTCTTCCCTGCCCCCTGTGTTCTCTGCGGCTCCCCTCTGCCGCAGCTTTCTTCCGTGCCCATTTGCGAGGTTTGCTGGACGGAGTTCGCCGCCCAGAGCGGAGACGTGTGCTCGCGCTGCGGCGATCCGATTGGGATCTCGTTGCACTCGGGACTCTGCCGAAGCTGCCGGCTGGCTCCGCCGCCGTTTGAGCGGGCGGTCTCTTATGGGCCGTACGAAGACCGAATGCGCGCGGCGATCCATGCGCTGAAGTATGACCGGCTGCACGGGGCGGCGAGGCGGCTGGGCGGAATGCTGGCCGTGGCAATTGGGAAGCTGGCAGACGAGGCGCCCGGCGAGATGCTGGTGGTGCCGGTGCCGCTGCATCGGACAAGACACTCTGAACGCGGATTCAATCAGGCGCGCTCGCTGGCGGTTTGTGCATTAGCCGCGCTGGCGAAGTCGCATCCCAAGTGGCGGCTCAAGCTGGCCTCGACGACGCTGATGAGGCTGCGGGCGACGCAAAGCCAGGCGGGGCTGACTCCGCGGCAGAGACGGTTGAATGTGCGGAAGGCTTTTACGGTTTCAGATCCAGCGGCGGTGATGAGAAAGCACGTGCTTGTGATCGACGACATTTTTACGACGGGAGCGACGGCGCGGGCCGCGGCCAAAACGCTGCTGGATGCGGGCGCGGCATCGGTGTGGGTGGCAACGCTGGCTCGGGCTCGGATGCGGGATCAGCGCCGAGTGAACTCCGGACGATTTGACGAGGCGGAAGGAAGAACAGGCCAAGAGGATTTGCAGGAAGCAAGCATTTTTTCATCGCACGACCAATCATCTTTTTAACGAGGGGAAAAAGGATGTCGCTGGGAAAAGCAATGATTCATGCGCGCAAGCAGAAGTCGATCGCGAGAGCCGCGGCCTTCGCGGGGGAACAGGCAAGCGTTCAGACGGCTCACATCTTGCAGATGCCGGTGCTGGTGCTGAACGCATCGTATGAGCCGATCAATATCTGCGGCGCGCGGCGGGCGCTGGTGCTGGTGCTGAAGGGCGTGGCGCGCACCGAAGAGGAGCATGGAATGACCTTGCACGCACAGCGGAGCAGGATCGCCATGCCTTCGGTGATCCGGCTGCTGGAGTATCGACGCATCCCTTACCAGACGCGGGCTTTGTCGCGGAAGAATATTCTGCTGCGCGACCGGAATACCTGCCAGTATTGCGGCGATGTGCTGCCTCCGGGAGACCTGACGCTGGACCATGTGATTCCCCGCTCGCGCGGCGGCAACTCGACCTGGGAGAATCTAGTGGCCTGCTGCCATAGCTGCAATCGGCAGAAAGGCAACCGGATGCTGCACGAGATCGACGACATGATTCTTCTGCGCGAGCCGCGGCCGTTTTCACTGCACACAAGCCGGCAGATCATGCGGATGCTGGGCAGGGGCGACGACCGGTGGCGGAAATATCTCTTCTATTGAGTGGGAGATTAGAGCATTTTCGTGAATTGTGTAGACCGAAAGTTCATAGTTTCCCCACCCATTCCGCAGAAAAAAGCGGAATGGATGGGGCACGGAAGTCTACAGTGAATCCGAAAATGCACTAACGAGACACAAACTATTTCTTTGGCTGCGCCGGCTCGGGCTGGGGTGCGGTCGGGGTGATGTCCTGGCCTTCGTAGATGACTTTCATGGTGGAGCCGAAGCGCTTGTAGTCGGTGTATTTGATGGTGTCGCGCATGTGGACATCTTCGGCCGGGTAGCCTGAGCCGCCGCTGAAGTGCAGGACGCCCTCGCCCTTGGTATAGACGGGGAACCAGTAGTGGCCGTCGACCTGCTGCCGCCAGGTCATGAAGGGCGGATGCAAGTCTTCATTGCCTTTGCGCGTGTCGTCGGGAACCATACGGCCATTGGTGACCACGATCTGCAGATCGGTCGAGTCGACCCAGATGCGGCCGAGCAGGTAGCGCTGCTTCTTTTCGATGATCTTGGGGCTCACGTCGAAGACATAGCAATCGACTTCGTCGACCTGTTGCCGGCCTACATACTTCACGTCATACTGGCCGATCATTTCAGCGGTAAGGACGAAGGGGTAACCTCGCTGGATGTCCTGGAGATCGGAGGGCGACATGGAAACCCTCTGCAGGGAATTCACCGGCGCGAAGACGGTCTTCTCGGCGCGCTTGCCGGCGGAGTCAAAGGTGACGTCGTCGACCTGGTAGTATTCGCCGTCGACCTTGTTGTCGTCGTCGATGGTTTGCACGCGGGCGATGCGGCGGTAGGTGTAGTGGTTCAGCGCCTGCTGGAATTCACTCTCTTTGGCGGCAAACTGGCGGATGATCTCTTCGGGCGCGATGGCTGGCGCGGTGAGGTCGAGATGGCCAAAGCCTGCGTCCATCGCCATGGGGGTGAAGCTGTCTTTGCCTTGCGCGGCGGCGGCCAGAGAGAAGACCGATGCCGCGAGCCATGCCAAAGTCCATCGAGCTTTCATTGATTTATACTCCCGCGAACTCATCCATCTAGAAGATTAGACGCAGGCGCGTTGCGGCTGGGTGCAGCAGAAATCCGAACTTGAAAAAGCAACAACAGCTTCTTTGACTTTGATCGGACTTTGGAGGCAGGAGACAAGAGCTATTCGCGTAGGCCCTTTTTAAGGATTCAAAAAACATGCCTCAGGGGCTAAAGCCCATCCTTTATTTAGTTGCGTTTGCGGCACGGCTAAAGCCGTGCCCTAACGCTTCTGGAGGCTCCGGGGAAGTTATTCCGCAGCCTGTCAAGCCGAGCCTTTTCAAAACGCATCCACGCAACCGACGCTAACAGAGGTGGCTGGCTATCTGGCCCAGAGCGGGATTGAGTCGGGGTCTTCCTTCCAACTGACGACGCGGTTGTTGCGGAAGAGGACGACCGACTTGCCGTATTCGAACTTGTCTTCGGTAAATGCCGTTGGCGTTCCCTGAACTTTGAGCACAGCATCTTTTGTTGAGCCAATGGAGTAGAAGGTAAGGCTGGGGTCGACGGCTGTCGAGGGCCAGAGCTTGACTCGGATGGGGGATGCGGGATCGATGCGCCAACCGGCGACGGCGCCGCCTTTGAGATAGAGCTCCGACTTGCCGTAGACGAGCTTGTCTTCAGTGGATGCGGTGGGAGTTCCCTGCTGAGCCAGCACTTCGTCTCTGGTTGAGCCGACGGTGATGTAGGGCAGGAGCTTTGTGGCGGTCGCAGTCCGATCGGTGCGCGAGGTGGTTGTTTTCTGCGGAGCGGCCTGCTCGGGTTGCTGGCCAGCAGACGGAGCGGGCTGCTGGGTCTCTGAGAGATCGGGCGTGGAGCTGTACGGAACGATTCGGTGCCAGTCCCGCTCAATGGCGTTGAGGAATCTGGCTCTTGGCCCTTCTGTCCCTTTGAGGATCGATTGCTTGCCCTTGTCGTAGACTCGCGCCACATCGCCGCCTGTGGGGTCGGGAGCGTCGAAGGCGATCCAGAGATACCTGCAAAGAAGAAGTGCAAAGAGAACGGCCACGGCTTTGAAGCCGATTTTGAGCGCAGGCCAGAGCCGCGAACGAGGAGTCAGATCCGGCATCACGACCGGGATTGGCGCGCCGGCTGAGGGCTGAGTTGAAGCGGAGTCGCCGGTTGCGGATTGAGCCTGGAAAGGCGATGGCGCATCTTCAGTGGCTGGACGCGACGGGGGCCGCCATGGGCCTCGCTCGTCGGTGGTGGAGGTGAGGAATTCAAAGGCTGAGTTGATCGCCTTGAGCTTTATCTCCGCCGCCTCCTTCAGCTTCTCGTCGTTTTGAAAACGATCCGGGTGCCAGACCTTGACGAGGAGGCGATAGGATCTTCTGATCTCGGCCTCGGTGGCGTTCATTTCGAGATCGAGAGCGTAAAGGGCAGAGCAGCGGGGGCAGCGCATGCTTCCGGGCTGAACCGAGCTTCCGCACTCACAGAGGTTCATGACGACCTGCCTGATGATTTGAGGGACGGCAACATTATAGAGGAGGGTCTGTGAGGCTGTTGCGTGGGCGGACGATACAGTGATGGGTGGCGGGGATTTCTGTTTCAAAGACAGCAAGTTTGCACCGCTGCGCGGGATCGCGGGTTGGCGAGTTGGCGGAGTCCGTAGAATGGTGGTGGATGGCTTTTACCGAACAATACGATGTGCTGGTGGTGGGCGCGGGACACGCAGGCTGCGAGGCGGCGATGGCTGCGGCGCGGATGGGGCTGAAGACGGCTCTGATCACCATGAATATGGACCTGATTGCGCAGATGAGCTGCAATCCGGCGGTGGGCGGCGTGGCCAAGGGGCACCTGGTGCGCGAAGTGGACGCGCTGGGCGGCGTGATGGGCGAGGTGGCCGATGCGGTGGGGATTCAGTTCCGGCTGCTCAATTCGTCCCGAGGCCCGGCGGTGTGGAGTCCGCGGGCGCAGTGCGACAAGCAGCTCTATCGCGTGAAGATGCGCGAGGTGCTGGAAGGGCAGGCAGGTCTGCACATCCGGCAAGCCGAGGTCGTCGATCTGGTGATTGACGAGGGACTAGGGACTAGGGAGAAACGGCGGGTTCTCGGCTTAAAGCTGCGCGACGGGCGGCAACTGCTGGCCGGAGCGACGATTATTACGACGGGAACGTTTTTGAATGGGCTGATCCACTGCGGCGAGGAACAGTACCCTGCGGGCCGCAGCGGAGAGCCGGCATCTGTGCTGCTGGGCGAGGCGCTGCGCGCACTGGGATTGAGAACGTGCAGGCTGAAGACGGGAACACCGCCAAGGCTGGATGGAAGGACGATTCGCTGGGAGGCTTTTGAAGAACAGAAGGGCGATGAGGAGCCGACGCCATTCAGCTTCAGGACAAAGAAAATCGTACAGCCGCAGATCAGTTGCCACATTGCCTTCACGACGCCGGAGACGCTGCGCATCATCCGCGAGAATGTGCATCGTTCTGCGATGTACTCGGGGCGGATCGAGGGGATCGGGCCGCGCTATTGCCCGTCGATTGAAGACAAGATCGTCAAGTTCCCCGACAAGACACAGCACCAGTTTTTTCTGGAACCGGAAGGGCTGCACACGCACGAGGTCTATATCAACGGCATGTCGACCTCGCTGCCGATGGAGGTACAGTGGCAGATTGTGCACTCGATTCCCGGCCTCGATCAGGCCGAGTTACTCAGGCCCGGCTATGCGATTGAGTATGACAGCATCGACGCCACGGAACTGGATCGCACGTTGCGGGTGAAGAGCATGGACGGACTTTATCTGGCCGGGCAGATCAACGGGACGAGCGGCTATGAAGAGGCGGCCTGCCAGGGGATCATGGCCGGCATCAATGCTGCGCTCTGGCTCAAAGGCGAGCCACCGTTCACGATGGATCGGAGCGAAGGATACACGGGGGTTCTGATCGACGACCTGATCTCGAAGGGGACCAACGAGCCGTATCGGATGTTTACTTCGCGGGCCGAGTTCCGGCTGCACCTGCGCATCGACAACGCCGACCGGCGGCTGACACCGCATGGGCGGAGGCTGGGGCTGATCGATGACGAGGCCTGGGCGGAGTACGAGAAGAAACAAGCAAGAATGAAGGCGCTCGAAAACCTCCTGACCACGCGCAAGGTGGATGGCGAGCGGCTGCAGGCGGCGGGCTTCGGCGAGCAGACGGCAACCGCGGGTTTGACCTGGGCACAACTGCTCAAACGTCCAGAGGTGGGAATTGACGCGGTGCTGGGCACGTTGCGCGAAGAGCTTGCTCGCTCAGAGAATTCGCTGCTGGTGGAGATGGCTGCGGTGCTGAGCCAAAAAGAGGTAGAGGGAAACGGGGTCATCCACAGCAGCATGCGCAATGAGGCGCGAGCCGTGGAGACGGAGATCAAGTTTGCCGGCTATCTGGATCAGCAGACACGATCGATCGGCAAGCTGAAATCCGCAGAAGCTGTGACGATTCCGGAGTGTCTGGAGTACGGCGCGATCAGCGGGCTTTCGCGGGAGATGCGGGAGAAGCTGGAGCGGGTGCGGCCGGCCACGATTGGGCAGGCAAGCCGCATTCCCGGCGTAACGCCTGCGGCACTGAGCCTGGTGCATGTGTCGATCCGCCTGCAAGGAGCGAAGCGGGGGGCTGCGCCGCAAGTCAGCAAGTGAGCCCGTCCTGATTCGTTTTCACGCGGCACGGTCCTCGGGAAGCTCCTGGAGCTGGAACTGCTGGACCAGGCCTTCGAGAGTATTGGCGGCACCGAGCATCTGCCCCGCGGCGGCGAGTACAACCTGAACGCCGTCGGCGCTTTCTTTGGCACTGGCAGCAACGGTGTGCATGGTCTGGCTGACCTCGTGAGCGGCGGCGGACTCATGGTTTGCGGCGCGTGAGATCGCGGCCATGCGCTCGTCGACATCAATGATCAGAGCAGAGATCTGTTCGAAGGTGCTGCTCAGACCGGTGACGGCCTCAGCGCCCTGTTCGGCATGGGCACAGGCCTCCTGAATGCCGCTGGAGGCCAGGCCGGTCTCTTCCTCGATGCCGCTGACCAGCGCGGCAACCTGCTTGGTTGCCTGCGCGGTGCGTTCGGCCAGACGGCGCACCTCGCCCGCAACGACGGCAAAGCCGCGGCCATGCACGCCGGCGCGCGCGGCCTCGATGGAGGCGTTGAGGGCGAGCAGGTTGGTTCCGGCGGCAATCTCGTTGATCACGCCGACGATCGAGCCGATCTGCCGGGTGCGTTCGGTGAGGGTGGCGACGCGGCTGGCGCTCTGCTGCGTTTTCTGCGAGAGCCCCTGGATCAGCGAGGCCGCCGATGTGACCTGTTCGGCTCCGCGACGAGCAGCCTCGGCCGCGGATCGCGCGTGTTCGGTCACTTCGGTGGTGTGGCGGGAGGAGTCGGCAATCTCTTCCGAGAGTTGGAAGGAGGCAGTCGCGGCCTTGACGGCGGATTGGCTCTGGCCGGTCATGCGTGCGACCGCGTCGTTGGAGATTGAGCGAATCTCGCCAGACTTGGCAGCAGTGGTGGCCGAGCTGTCGCGCACGAGCAGCAGGGTTTGCCGCAGACGCAGAACGAACTGGTTGAAGCTGGCAGCCAGCGCTCCGATCTCATCGTTGCGATCGCTCTCGAGCAGCATGTTCAAGTCGGCGCTGGCCAGCCGGTCTGCCAGGTAGCTGACCGGGCGAAGCACCAGCTTGCCCAGCAGGACAAATTGCGAACCAACGATCATCCCCATCAGGAGGGCGGCAGCCGCGGCGAGCATGGCCGCGCTGCGCAGCAGCCGCGCGGTTACATCGGAGCTGGGATAGGCGGTGAAGACCGTGTAACCCCAGCCCGGATAGCTCTCTTCGTGCGTGACCCAGCCCTCAGAATCGCGGCGCAACTGTTCGAGGCCCTTGTCCGAGATCCGGTTTCCGTGGAAGACGACGGCGCCCGATGGCTTGAGCAGGGCGACAAAGCCGTGGTCCAGGATGGCGGCTTCCTCGATGCTTTTGCCGAGCGTGGCGATCGAGTCAAGCCGATAGCCGGTGTACCATGCGCCCACGAGTTTTCCGTCCGCGTCCAGCATGGGCACGTAGCTGGTGATGTAGGGTTCACCGAGAATGTCGACGACGCCGGAAAATGGCCGCCCCTGGCTGAGAGCGGCAAAGGCCTTTCCCTTGGGGTCGAGCGCGGTTCCCACGGCCCGCGAGCCGTCGGGCTTGAGCACATTTGTGGTCACACGGATGAAGTCGGTTTCATTCCACACAAAGAGAGTGGCGGTGCCGCCGGCCAGTTGCTTCACGTGGTCCACCATGGCGAAGTTCAAGCTCTGCGACTCGCTCCCCAGATGGAGGTCGGGGACGGTCTTGCCGGCAACGGAGGTTATTCCGCGCAGCGACGCAGCTCCCTTGAGGCGGCCTTGCTCCTCGAGAATCCGCATGGCGCTCTCTACCTGGGCGCGGGAGAGCTGGTCGATGGCAGTGAGCCGGGCGATGGTCTCGCCCGCCTCGCGCGCGGCATCCTGCGCGGCCTGACGGGCGATGCGCGTGGAAACGATGCGCCAGGCAATCGCGGCGAAGACCAGGCTTACGATGGAAACCGCCAGCAGGCTGGAAAAGAGCAAACGCATTCGCAGCGAAGAGTGCTTCATGCGGGACGAACCCTTTCTTGCGCCTGTGCTGCTTGCCGCTCAGCGATTGAGCAGCAAGCAGCGCAGGCTTGAATGGGTTATCGGCTGGCAAATGAAACACTTGAGCCGATCGCGCCGACTCATGCTCGCGAAGAATTCGGTGTTCTTATGCCTTGGGCACAGGCCTGGATACCGCTGTCCTACTGGGGATTCTTTTCGCCCTTGCTGAAACCGGGAATATGGAAGGGCATCTCGGCGTTGGACTGTTTTTTGGGCTTGGCGCTGGAGTCTTCGCGGAGCAAAGTGCGCTGGGAGTTGATGCAGACCCAGCCGCTGCGCGTGCGCTCGAAGACGTGGGTAAAGACGCCCTTTTCGTCTTTTTCAGCCGAACCGGACTTGTGGTGCTGCACGTAGGTGCCGTTGGCGACGGCGATCTCGCCCACCCGGCGCACGGTGATGACCCGCTGATCGAGATGGAGGGTTTTGTCTCCGAGGGTGATCAACTGAGCAAGCTGCTGGTTGCGGGTGGTGATGTCGCCGCTGGCCGCAACATCGACAAACAGGGGCGAGAGCACCAGTTCCAGGCCGTACTGGTCGCGCTGATTGATGGCTGCGGACCAGGCGTCTTCGATCTTCTGGAACTCGCGCAGATCGGGACTCTCGGCCGAGGTGACGGCGGGCCTGGCCGCTACGGGTGCCGGAGCCGGCGCGGAGGCCGGGTCTTGCGCAACGGCAAAGCAGGATGAGAGCAGGAAAACGGAAAGGCCACCCACAAAACGGGTCATACGAACCATGAACTCCCCCCATACGATGATAGCGCCTGGAGTTGGCTGCCAGGCTGCAGGAATCGTGAAAAAAGCTAGCTAAGCGTTTGCAGCTCTTCGGGGCGGAGGAGGGTGACCAGGGAGTCTTCGATGGAGATCCAGCCGTCTTTGCGGAACTGGCCGAGGGTGCGGGTGACGGTTTCGCGGGTGGTGCAGGTCATCGACGCCATCTCCTCGTGGGTGAGAAGCAGCGGAAAGCGGAAGCCGCCCCCATCGAGATGTTCGCCGATCTGATGGGCCAGCTCGATGAGCAAGCGTCCCAAGCGGGCAGCGACGGTATCGGCCAGGGCGATGCGGCAGGCGTCCTGCAGGGCGAAGCGGTACTCCTGGCAGATGCACTGGACGGCGCGCATCTGCGCCTCTTTGTGGCTGCGCAGGAAGGTGAGGAAGCTCTCGCGCTCGACAGGCCGCAACTGGGCGGCGGTAAGCGTCTCGGCAGAGACCTCGTACAAGCCGTGGGAGAGGACCGCGTAGAGGCCCAGCATGGAGCCGGGGCCGGCGACACGGACGATCATCTGGCGATCATTTGCGCTTCCGGCGGTGAGCTTGAGATAGCCTCCGCAGATCAGATAAAGGCAGCGCGCATCCTCGCCCTGAGTGAAGAGCGTTGACTGGGCGGGCAATGAGATGGTGGTGGTGACGAGCTCAAGATCGGCCAGCACGGCGCTGCCAAGCGAGCAGAACCAGCCGGGGCGGCGATTGGCGCAGGCCGCGCACCCGACCGGGATCTGGCGTGCGATGTGCTTCTGCCGCGTTTGCGTTGCTGCCGAGTTCTCTGTCTGCGCCATGCTCGTGCGCCGTCCGCGCCAGTGGGAAAAAACTTTCACCCTGCTATCGACCCTCTCTTGCTGAACCGCACAAGAGCCGACTCGCGATGAAAATGCTCTGGCCTCCAGGGGAAGAGACTCGTGCCAATAGAGAGTTTGCCGGAGGGGCGATGGCTCTGGATGTGATGGGCCTCACGTCTATATGGAAGGGCTTCAGGGGATCGCAGTCTGCGCATCTTCCGCAAAGAGTTTATTTTCAAGGCAATTCACCTGCGGAATGCACTTTTGCGGTAAAAGTGATCTGTTTTGCATAGCGAATGCGGCAGAACCCTGCTTTTCTGGCTAAAGTGTAGTCCCATCCTTCCGATGATTCCGTTCAGGGGGAAAAGCTGTATACTGCCGAGGCTATTGAATTTTTCTGGCAGAAGTTCGTGGTTTTGGTGCAGAATGGAATCCATGTCACCCGAAGCCAGGAAAAGCAAAACCGGGACAGGTGCTTCAATCGCATGTGATGCACATCACCGTTTGTTGATCAAATGGAACGATAGGATGCAGCGAATGAAGTGATGCTCCGCACAATGAGCAGCTTCCGTGCGAGTACGACCGGCATTGAGCCACTTGATCGGCACTTCCGAAGACAGGGAGGTCGAGTCGAGTATCTCCAGGCCGGATTGGTTGTTTGCGGAAGAGAAAACAAGATCAACCAAGGCGGTATTCGATGCAAAGAATTTGGCCATTCACGCAAGATCCGATCGGTGCGGCTCCGGGCAAGAGGCCGGGACTGCGAATCTGTTTGCTGCTGCTGAGCGCGGCAATCTTGAGCGTACCGGTGCTGGCGGCTCCAGCGCCCGGCACTAAGCCAGCTGCCGCAGAAGTTAAGGACGCCGCTCCGGGGGATTTTGTCGGATCGGAGACCTGCGCCGGCTGCCACGAAGAGGTTTCCAAGGGATTCGTCTCCAACGCTCACACCAAGATGGCGCTGATGCACGGCAAGAGCGGGGTGACCTGCGAAAACTGCCACGGCGCGGGCAAGGCGCATGTGGACGGGGGCGGCGACGCGACCAAGATCTTCAATCCCGCCAAGGCCACAGCCAAAGAGGTGGACGATAAGTGCCTGGGCTGCCACCAGGGCAAGCACGCCAACTTTGAGCGTTCGGCGCACGGCGAGGCCAACGTCAGCTGCCTCGGCTGCCACAGCGTCCATGCCGGCGGCGACCCGGAGCATCTGCTGAAGGCTGCCCAGCCGACGCTCTGCTTCCAGTGCCACACCGACGTGAAGCCGCAGTTCTCGATGCCCTTCCACCACAAGGTGAACGAAGGGCTGGTGCAGTGCTCGGACTGCCACGATCCGCATGGAACGTTTGAGCGGAAGGGCTTGAAGTCGGCCACGCAACAGGATGCGGTATGCGTGAAGTGCCACACCGAGACGGCCGGGCCGTTTGTCTATGAGCACGCGGTGGTGAAGACGGAGGGCTGCACGGCCTGCCACTTCCCGCACGGCGGGCCCAATCCTCGGCTGCTGAATCGGGCCAATGTGAACACGATCTGCCTGGAATGCCACTCTCCGTCGCCGAACTTCACGACGGGGCTGCCGATCGGACCGGCGCACAACCAGGCGACTCAATATCAGTCGTGCACGATCTGCCACACCGACATTCATGGATCGAACGTGAGCGCGGTGCTATTCCATTCCAACTTCTAGTGAGGGGGCGAGCGATGACAAATCAGACAGCATCTCGAAACAGTCTGGGTGGTTCGCCGGCCGGGGTTGCTTTTTCCCGGCTATGCACCCTTACTCTAGCGGCCATCTTGGCCACGGGCGGCGCGGCAGCCGGCATTGCGCAAGAAAAGCCGGAGGCGCCCAAGCCCACAAAACCAGCCGGAGAAAAAAAGCCGGCTGTGCCATCCACTGAAAAGATCTCGCACGGCTACCTGATTCACCAGTCGCTGGAGGTGGGCGGGCGCTACACCACCACCAACGGCAGCACGGCGATGTGGGATACGCTAGTGAACCAGACCACCGGCGGGCGCATTCTCGGCCAGTCGCTGGAGATGCACTCGGTCAATCCGTCAAAGACGCCGTTCTTTGACACGCTGACGACCTTCAGCACCGGCTACGGCGGCGACCCGTACGACATCTCGCGGATCAACATCTCCAAGGGACGCTTCTACGACTTTACGGGCAGCTTCCGGCGAGACCGGAACTACTTCGACTACAACCTGCTGGACACCTCGCTGCTGTCGACGGCTACGGCTGCCGCGCCTGTGTTGGTGACGGAGACGGACTCGCTGCACCTGTTCAACACCGTGCGGCGCAACACCGACACAACCCTGACACTGCTGCCGCTCTCGCGCATCAGCTTTCGCGTGGGCTACAACCACGGAACGCACGAGGGGCCTGCGTACAGCTCGATCCACGCAGGCGGCGATACGCAGACTCTGGAATGGTTCCGCAACGCGAGCGACACTTACACGGGCGGCGTGGACGTAAAGCTGGCTAAGAGGACCACACTCAGCTACGACCAGTTTTGGGTGCTTTATAAGGGTGACACCACCTTCCAGTTGACGGGGGCCAACTATCAGCTCTCGAACGGAACGCCCATCTCGCTCGGCTTCAATGTGCTGGCAGGCAATACAACCTGCGGCAGCGCCGCCAGCGGCACAAAACCCTCGACCCGCGGACAGGAAATCACGAACGGTATTGTCTGGCCGTTCTGCTCGGGAACCACAGCTGAGAGCAGCAAAGCGCCTACCCGGACACAGTTTCCAACGGAGCAGTTGCGCTTCAGCTCGCACTACTGGGACAGGGTTTCATTCAACGGACGCCTGCTCTACAGCGGCGGAACCAGCCACGTCAACAACTTCAACCAGACCTTCACCGGCTTCAACTCGCGCACATTCGCGCGCCAGGAGATCTTTACCGGCGGGCTGGCCAACGGACAATTGGCCAACAATAAACGGATCAGCACCAACGGAGACTTCGGCGTCGTAGCCGAATTGAGCAAGTTCCTCTCGGTCTCAGACTCAATCGACTTTGTGAACATGAGAACCTCGGGGTACTCGATCATGAATGAGCAGTTGTGGACCGGAGTGGCAGGCAACACATCAACTGTCCCGCCGGTGCCCGCGACCTCGCAACTGACGCCCCTTACCGATTCGTCGATCACCGTGACGAACACCTCTGTCACCAACGAAGAGGCTCTGAACCAGAAGATCATCAGCAATACTGTGCTGGGGATTGCCTCCATCACGCCGATGATCAAGCTCTCCGGTGGCTGGCGCTTCAAGAGCCGCCAGATCACCAACCCCGACGACGACATGACCTGGCACGAGAACTGGCTGCTGCTGGGGGCGGTCTTCCAGCCGGTGCGGGTTTTCCGTCTGAACCTGAACTATGACCGGATGACATCAAAGAGCGCCACCTCGTTAACCGAAAGCAATAGCTTTACCCGCGAGTCGCCCAACAAGGCTTATCACTTCCGGGCGCGGGCGACGTTCAAGCCGGCCAAGTGGATCAACCTTGCCGTGGCGGGCAACGACTACACCGCAAGGAACGACGATCCGCTGGTCAATCATCTGGAGCATAACCGCAACTTCAGCTTCGCAACCTCGATCATGCCGATGGACGGCTTGAGTTTCGACTTCAATTACGCGCACGACAGTGTCCTCTCGCAGACCGATCTCTGCTACATCTTCGTGGGAACCGCCACCTACCCGGTTCCATACCCGTCAACCGCGTCGACCGGGACCTGCCTGCAAACCGCAGCCAATCCGACAGGCACGCTCCCAGTCCCTGGTACAGCATTGAACTCGCAACTGTATCTTGGGACGGGCCTCTATGATGCGCCGTCAAACTTCATCTCGGGAGCGATCAATTTCGCACCCTCGAAGTACTTCCACATCAATGCCGGAGAGCGGGTGAACTCCACCAACGGGATAGCGGAGCAGTTGAACCCGCTGATGGTGCCCGGAGCGCTTCACTCGACGTACCTGACTCCGTTTACCGACCTTGAGATCCGCATCGCGTCCCAATGGGCATGGCATGGCAACTGGACGCACACCGGGTACCGCGAACACGGCCCGCAAGGCCTGCTGCCATCCCGGAACACCTATGGGGATGTTTTTACCCTGGGTGTTAAGTACGCGTTTTAGCGAGACGCAGGCCTGACATGCATAAGGCGGGATGTTATGCCATTCAGGTCAAAGTCTCAGCGACTAATGTCTGTCGCCGGGGTTGAAGTAGAAGGAAGAAGAAATGTGCCGCCAGTAAATGGCCGAACGGAATTAAGGGAGTTTTGCAATGACAAAGACGATTCGATTTCATCTGGTGTTGGCCGCGGTGATCGCTCTGGCCAGCACCGTGGGCTTCGCGCAAGCGGGTGGCGAAGCGACGTATAAAGCCAAGTGTGCGGCGTGCCACGGCGCGAACGGCACCCCCAGCGCCGGAATGGCCAAGAACATGGGCGTGAAGCCGAACACCGATCCGGAGGTCAAGAAGCTCACGGTGGACCAGATGGTGGCCGCGGTCAAGAATGGCAAGGGCAAGATGAAGCCAATCACAACACTCAGCGATGCGCAGATCAAGGACTCTGTGGTTTTCTTCCGCAGCTTGAAGTAAAGAGCCGCAAAGAGCAGGGTTGGATCACAAAGGCCCGTCGACCTCGGCGGGCCATCTATTTGATCGGGGGGAAAAGCGCCAATGTTGCAGAGATTCCGTGAAGACTGGGTACGTCCTGCGCTCTACTTTGGCAATAATCCCATCAGCCTTGCCGGCGGAGCCATCACCACCGCATCCGGCGTGACGATGATCGCCTACTGGCTGGTGGAACTCTTTGGCCGGTTCAACGACAACCCTTATGTCGGCATCATCTTCTTCCTGCTGCTGCCGGCTGTGTTTGTGGGCGGGCTGCTGCTGATTCCGCTGGGCGTGTGGCTGCGCCGCAGGAAACTAAAGAAGGCCGGGCTGATTCCGGCCGCCTATCCCCAGATCGACCTGAACGACCATGTCTTCCGTCACGGCCTGGACATCGTGCTGGTGACGACGATCGTGAATCTGCTGGTGGTGGCCATGGCCAGTTATCGCGGCGCGGCCTATATGGATTCGCCGCAGTTCTGCGGGCAGAGCTGCCACGTCATGCATCCGGAGTACGCGGCCTACAAGATCTCCGCGCACTCCCATGTTGCCTGCGCAGAGTGTCACATCGGCTCGGGTGCCGGAGCCTACTTCAGCGCCAAGGTAAACGGCACAAAGCAATTGATTGAGGTCAGCTTTCATCCGATCTCAGGCATCGCTCCCAAAATGATTCCCGACTACCCGACACCGATTGAATCGCCGGTGCGGAATCTGCGCCCGGCGCGGGTGATCTGCGAGGGCTGCCATACGCCGGCGCGCTTCATCGGCGAAAAGCTGCTGGTGAAGTCCTTCTTTGCCGACGATGAGAAGAACACTCAGACACAGACGGTGCTGGTGCTGCATCTGGGCGGACGGGACTCGCTCTCGCATCTGACCGGCATTCACGGCGTTCACCTGGGCCACATCGAGTACGTGACCACCGACCCGACCCGCACGATGATCCCCTGGGTGGAGAAGCACAATGAAGACGGCTCAGTGACCACATTTGCCGCCTCGACGGCCGGCAAGACTGCCCCGCAAGGCGAGCGCCGGGTGATGGATTGCATCGACTGCCACAACCGTGCAGCGCATACCTTCGTCACTCCCGAAGAGGCGCTTAATCGTTCGATGGCCGAAGGCGCCGTTTCGCCCGATCTTCCGTGGATTCACAAGAAGGGCATGGAGCTGCTGAAGGCCAACTACTCGAGCGAAGAAGAAGCACAGGCGAAGATTCCTCAGCAGTTGAAGGCTTTCTATCAATCGGAACATCCCGATGTGATGGCTTCGAAGGCGGCGCTGGTGAAGGCAGCGGGCGAGCAACTCGTAACACTCTACAGCCAGAATGTATTTCCTTACATGAAGGTGACGTGGGGCACGCATCCGAATCACATTGGCCACAACCAGTTCGGCCATGGAACCTACCCCGGCTGCTATCGCTGCCATGATGGCGACCATGCGACCAAAGACGGCGCCAAGAGCATCACGCAGGACTGCGCCGCCTGCCATAACCTGCTGGTTCAGGATGAGGCCAAGCCTAAGGTGCTGGCGGATATCGGGATTCAATAAGCCGCAAAGGCCTGCTGCGAGCGAAAAGCGAGCGATTGGCCCCACCGCAGGTGGCCCGGCGTGGTAGGCTGGCCTTTCAGTTTGAAGGAGCCAGATCACTAATGCATTCCAGCCAGCCCATCCATTTCAATCTTGTTGCCGCGGCTCACGCCACGATGATCGAACATGGTTTTCAACCCGATCTTCCCGCGGGAACAGACACCGAGTTAAGCGCGATCCAGGCGCATCCCGAGCCGCCTGCCGCAGTTGGCGCACAGGATCTGCGTAAGCTGCTGTGGTCGTCGATCGACAACGATACCTCTAAAGATCTGGACCAAATCGAATGGGCCGAACAACTCCCCGATGGCCGCATTCGCGTGCTGATCGGCGTGGCCGACGTGGATGCGCGCGTTCATAAGGGCACGGTCATCGACGGCCACGCCAAGAGCGAGACGACCTCGGTCTACACCGGCGTCAAGGTCTTCCCCATGCTTCCGGCTGAACTTTCCGAGG
>Ga0302323_100000026_pt1 | contig 90333 bp, 75 predicted proteins | sample Fen_T0_3_FD_201950 | JGI IMG/M metagenome (GOLD analysis project Ga0302323, IMG submission 201950) | Peat permafrost microbial communities from Stordalen Mire near Abisko, Sweden - Fen_T0_3 | ecosystem: Environmental > Terrestrial > Soil > Wetlands > Permafrost | place: Sweden: Abisko...
GCGATAAGGACATGAAAGTCTGTCTGCGGCTAGCTGAGCGCCAAGTTGCCAATGGGGGCGCCGCTGGCGCGGACAGTGAAGTCGCTGAGAGCGACTCTTCGGCCGACTCATCACTCGACGCTGGCGACGTGATGCTGTTTTAGGCTGAGCTGCAAGGATTTGGTTGCTGCGGGGATGCAAACCCAAATCAGCGGTACTAAACGGATGATCGGTAAGTAGTCGGGGCTTGCGAGATCCCCTTGGCGCGGGCATAGTCCCCGCCCCTGGTACTTAGGAGTAGCAACGAGCATGGCGCGAGTTACCGTCGAAGACTGTCTGGAACAAGAAGAGAACCGGTTTGCTCTCGTCGTCTTGGCCGCAAGTCGCTGCCGAACGCTCATGCGCGGAGCCCGTCCATTGGTCAACGCCAAGAACAAGGCGGCCGTGGTGTCACTGCGTGAAATTGCCAAGGGCAAAGTGCGGTTCCACCGCAATACCGATGAAGTCGTGCGCGAGTACCTTGATGAGGTGATCGCAGCTTCGAAGCTGAACTAGCGGGTACCATGCCGCGACGAGTGCGGCAGTCGCCTAAGCTTCAGCAACCTGCAACACTCGAGATTTCACTCGAAAGCCTCGGTCGCGCGGGCGATTTCGGCTCACTTGCGCATTACGCCGACACGGCGTACTACGATTTGACCTATCGGCAGCGGCGCCACGACATCGACTACTACGTTGCCCAAGCGCGCGGCTGCTCGGACCGGCGTGTCCTTGAGTATGGTTGCGGCAACGGTCGCATCACCGTACCGATGGCGCAGTCGGGCACGACGGTCACCTGCGTCGATCTGTCGAAACCAATGTTGAACGACTTCGAGCGTCGCTTGGCACAACTGCCCGCGGCAATCCGCACTCGGATCTCGTTGCACCATGCCGACATGCGTGCCTTCTCGACCAATGAGCGCTTCTCACTCATCATCGCACCGTTCAACACCGTGCTGCACCTGTACGAACCCGACGAGTTCCTCGAATTCGCACGCCGCGTCAAGACGCATCTGACCCCCGCCGGGCGTTTCGTTTTCGATGTCTCACTGCCGCAACCGGCCGATCTGAGCCACGATCCAAGTGAGTCATTGAAGTCGCCAGACTTTACCCATCCGGAAACGGGCGAGGTGTTCGAGTACGCGGAACGCTTCGAATACGATCCAATTCGACAACTACTTGTTGTCTGGATGCACTTTGCCACCAAGGACGGCAGCTCAGCGTTCACCATCCCGCTCACCCACCGTCAGTACTTCCCACAAGAATTGCGCGGATTACTCGCCTGCGCTGGGTTCACCCGGCTCCGATTCTGGAGCGATTTTACTGAAGAGGCTGCGAGTTCACACACCGATTCACTCGTCGTGGAGTGTTTCGCCTAGCACTTCTTTCAGGCTCGCGAGTTTCGACGCCATGCTGACGCGCTGGCGAAATTCGGCAAATGCTGGAACTCTTGCTGACGAACGCGACAGCACGAACAGTTGCGACGCTTCGCCTTTGGTTCTGTAAACCGCGACTTCGACGTGACGCGCACGCCTGGGTCGCATCGGGTGGTTGGCGTTGATCGCAGCCAGAATATCGTGGAGGTCACCGCGCGCCGCTGCGCCGAAACCACGAATGTTTCCGCTAGCCCCAGTGAGTCGAACGCCATCCGGAAATTGTTGCTCGAACTCGGTCGAGAGTGATTCGATGGTCTTCGGACGCAGTTCGGTCCTAGCCAGCGCAAAGCCTGCCTGGCGAAACTGCTCGCCCAGGCGACCATTTTGGCACAACCACGAGCACGCCTCGAAGCAGGAAGCCACCGGGTCACCCACTTGCATGCCTGTAACGCTGCCGGCTGTGGCGACCATGATCCGGCTTCGAGCCTCAGACACGTTTAGGCAGGTCGGCAATGCCAAGATAAGCTGGTGGTGACTAGGCTGCAGCTGTGGCCCGTCGAGCCCAGCCAGGAGGAGCGCGGAGCGAACCTTGCCCATGCTGGTCATGCGGCGATCGATCTCGAGCCATATCAGGCGTATGGGCTGAGCTTGCGTGCTGAGCCAATGTGCGAATTGTTCGAAGCACAAGCTAGCTCCTGCTTCCAGAGCGGGGCGTGTGACCCGGGCCCGGCCCCCCAACAGTGCAGCAAGCGCCAACGCACATGATGCCCAAATCAGCAGCACATCCGTTCGATGTACGAAGGGTACCATCGCCGTCACTGAAAGCACCAGCACGAGCCCTTGCCGGAGTTGGGTTCGGTGTGCGGCGTAACTGTAAGCCTCCATTTGGCGCAAGGCGAAAAGCGATCGCGCCACGACGAACCCAACCAACAAGCCCGGCGTGGTTGCCAACAACTCGGGCACGAGCCAAGCGGCGATGGGCAAGACCAAGGCTACCAACACCAAGGGGTAGAGAAGCGCGACCCGATCGAGCAACCGCCCCAAGCGCTCGGTCAGCAGCGGGCAGACACTCGAGCCAAGGCGAACGAAGTCAAAGTAGAACACGCGCGTCCAGGCGAAGCCGGCACCCAGTAGCGGAGCGAAAGCATGCAGCGAAAGCGAAAGCTGTATCCCATCGTCACCTGCAACGCCGGTAGACAAGAGCATGATGGCGAGCGAGTCGATCTGAAGTGACGCATTGAACCACGCGAACTTCAGTGCTTGCAGCAACGGCAGCTGACGCCACCCGCCGCGCGAGAATTCGCGCCAAATTGGGCGCCCTGGTTTGGTAAGCTTCAGTTGCTCGCGCGTCTTCTGAGCGAACCATAGTGTCATGGCCGCGCGCAGGGCTCCGGTTACTACGAGCATCAAGGCAAATGCAAACGCGCCGATTTGAAGCCACGCGACAAGCAAGCCAAAAACTTCAATGACGTCGATGAGCACCATGCTCAACAGCGGTCGCCTCACCCGCGCCACGGAAAATACTAGCGAATGCTGCGTGCGCGACCAGGTGTCGAGTCCGAGACGCAGCCCGCAAGCAATGGCGTAGGCGTCGTAGATGGAAAGACCTGTAGCCTGCCGGGTTGAGAACCAAAGCGATCCGGCAATCATCGTTTGCGCACCGAACACCACGACCAGGGCCGCCGCATTGAAGCGACCAGCGACGTTGCCGAATTCGGCTGCGTCGTGGCGCTTCCAGGCCTGGCGCAGGGCGATCCGTTGAGTTTCAAGCGCGCCCCAATACAGACTCGAAAACAACAACGTCGAGTGACGCAAGAACAGGATCGGCCCAAGGTAGCGCGGTGAAAACACCTGGGCGAGCGCGACGACTTCCACGATATGCAACGCCGTGCGCAGTGCAACGCGCAACGTGACGAAGCGCAGGCGATGGGCAATATACGCAATGGGGCGCCGGCCCAGAAGTGCGTCGTCGAGTCGGGGGCGCCTCGCACTCTGGCGCTGCTGCTTTTTGACCCATGCGCTGAGGCGCTTCACGGCGCCTCGAGTTTCAAACCAGGCTTACGGTCTCGCTGCGCCGCCAATGATGGGAGCCCGCAGCGCCGCAGCTCCGCGTAGGCAACAATACGGAATGCGCGTGGGCCACGCCGACCTGCCACGAGCTCGGCTATAATCAGCGCGACACGGTAGTCCAGATCACGCAACTGTGACCGGTCGGTAACCATGTGTCTCAGCGCCTCGGCCTGACGCAAAGCAGTCGGGTAAGTCGGGTTGAACAGCGTGCGCACGGCTTCGCACAGCAGGCGCGTTCGTTCGATCGGCGCCAGATCTAAGTTTGCCGACGCCATCCGACGCAGGCGTTGTCGTAGCTCGCGCTCGAAGTCACGCACCTTCTGCATCTTCATCCCGCAGTTTCCACGGAAATCAATACTCGCACCCAAGTATTCGAGCCGATTGCACGCGCGAAATGGGCCTATTGTGCCCCGGTTTCGCCCCGCGCCGTTGAAGTCCAGATCGAGCCGCTTCTCCTTTTTCCAGTTCAAACCAAGTGCAGCAATGTGTCCATCGATCGCACGACTCACCTCGTCTGCGATGGCACGGTCGGGGTGACAGAACAAAATGTCGTCGCCAAACCTAGAGTAGAACGCGCCGGCGATATCGGAACAGTAATCGTCGAGGGACGCCAGATACAGATTGGCGCAGGGTGGTTGGACAGGAGAACCGGTTGGGACACCGCGCGACAATGTCGCTGAAAGACCATCACTCCCAAGCACGGGTTGTCGAATCGCGTCAATAATCAGCCGCTTTCCGACCGATCGGCGCTTAGCGTCGGGGTCAGACCAAAGGATTCGTTCAATACGCTCCCAAAGCTCGGAGTTTGGCCGTGTATCGATGTTCTCGCCGTACTTCTGAACGTCCCGGCGCAGTACATACAGCCCTCGTTGGCGCAGGGCCACTTGGCGACGATGATCCTGCAAATACACACCCAGCGCAGCGATCGCCTTCCAGGCTGATTTGCCCTTGCGATACGAATGTACCACAGGCAAAAGGTGTGGCTCGGCTAGCACCGTGAGGTAGCGTGCGGTTACCATCAACACCACGCGATCGAGCAGATTCGGTCGATACAGGATGCGAGCCTTGCCCTCGATTCGAGCTTCGATGGCTATGAGCGGCGAATAGCGATACTCACCCGAACCGACGGTTCGCGCGAGCAGTTTGCCGAGCCGGCGCGTGCTCATGCGTAACTCACCGAGCGACAAGCCATCGATCTCTAACCGGTCAAGGCGCCCCCGGGCAGACCACTTCTTAGCGAGCTCATCCAGAACATCGCGATAGAGGTTGGGGTCGTCGAATCGAGGGATCAAGCCGCAGCTAGCCTACCGGTGCTCGTACCCTCGCGACAAGGCTTGAAGTAACTGACCACCACGGCGGGGAATTGCCGCGCTTCCTCAGCGTTGGCGGCTTTGGAATGCAGAGAGCCGCAGCCCCTTCCGCGATTCCGCGATTCGGCAGCGCCCGAAGGCGCTGCGTGCCAGCCGTGGTGGTCAACAACCGATACTATCCGCTTTTTCGTCGACTGCAACGCGACAATCAGGGCGTCGTGAAGTAAAGGTCGGTGCTGTCCGGGAGCAGTGACGCGGTCGCGTTGGCGGCTTTGCACACCGCGTCTTCGGTGGCGCATTTCGGCGAGAAGAAGTCGTAGACCCCGCTGCCAGAAGTTTGGTCGAAGAACTTCTCCCACATCATCGGATCGGATTCAGGCCAAGGGAGCTTGAGCGTATCTTTGATGAAGCCGATAATCTTGCTCGAGTTCTTATTCGGGATCACAATCGTGCCGGTGGTGGACGTCTGCAGACACACGCCGGTGCCTTGCCGGTTCATGACGATCGCGTCGCACGTAGACCTCATGTGCATGCGTTGGTGTACGGTTTTTGTGCCAGAAACGTACGAGTAGGTGTCGCGATCCGCAATGACAGCCGCATCGCATACGCCAGGCGATTGCGATGTTCCAGGCGATCGCGTTGACCGGTAAGTGCGCGTCACGAGGAGCATTTGCCTCCCGGGATCGACGACGAAGCGGTGGCGCAGCGAAAGAACCTTGATCTCCTGAGGTGCGGTGATGGCACCGAAATTGAGGCCCGCAAATTTGGGCGCAAACCGCAGGAAGATGAAGGGATTCTTCAGGCGAAGGTCGGCATCGGCAAATGTACCCGCGGTGGTATCTGGCGCGATGTAGGGCCGCGCAGCCTCGAAATAGCGGTTATCAGGCTGCCCGACGGGGCACAATAGATCCGCGTTGCGCGGAGTCGTGCCCCAAAGGCTATTGTGGGCGTAGTAAACGACCGAACGCGGGTCACTCACTTTGCCATCGGCATAAACGAAGCGAAAATCGAATTGAGTGACACCATTGTTTGCGTCAAGCTTTGCCTCCGCCGGTCCCATCGAATAGACGGTCAAAGCTGTCGGCTGGGCGGTGTCGCAGGTCTGCCAAAGTTTGGCCCCAACCAGGTTAGGTTTGCCAGAGCGGCACTCGACCTTCGCGAGCGTCTTGACGGGTGGAGCCAGTTGCGCCCACGCGTCGTCGCCGGAAGCAGCACGACCGGGCTCCGGGAAACGCCCGTTGACGATTGGGCAGTCGACGGTGCCATTGCAGTCGTTGTCGATTCCATCGTTGCAGACTTCGGCAACTGGATTCGTGCAGCCTGACACCCCGCCGACGCCGATGACACCGCCGGTATTGGCGACGCCACCGACGTTGATAACGCCACCGGTGTTGGCTACGCCGCCAAGACCAACAGCCCCACCCGCAACGACGACGCCTCCAATGCCGATGGCACCACCCAAATTGACAACTCCTCCGATGTTGGCAACGCCACCCTGGCTGGGTGCGCCTCCCTGAACTGTGGCACCTCCGACGCTGCTGGTACCGCCGCCAACGGCAATCGCCCCGCCCACGCCACCGTTCGGCTGAAGCGCTCCGCCAGCACCACCGAAACCGGTGACACCACCGGTGTTGGGTCGCCCTGCCTGCGACGTGAGTCCACCGTTTGCGGCGCCGCCGTTGGCGATACCGCCATTCGACGTACCACCGTTACCCGTTGCACCACCTACGGTTGCACCACCTACGGTCGAAGTCTTCCCAGCAACACTGCTCGCATTGCCGCCAGAACTGCTAGCCCCTCCGTTCGCATCGCTTGGCATGAGCTGCGTCAGGTCGCGCTTAGTAGCTTGGCAGGCCACCAGGGCCAAAATTGATACGGAAGCAAAGAGCGGCTGCGAGCGCGTATTTCCAAAGGAACGAAATGGCATCGGGAAGTCTCCTCGAACCTAGAATCGAATGGTAGCGCCCGCTTGTGTGGGGCCCACGTACGGAACGAACGTTCTTGTCTGCAACGAGGCAGACTTGGCAGAATCCGCGGTGAACAGTAGATAAAGGCCTGCCGCGATGGCTGCTCCGCCCACACCAAATCCAATCATCGAAATCGTGCCAGCCTTGGCCGCACCCTTGTCGAGTTGAAGGAAGTTGTCCTGCTCGGCTGGCGTGCAGTAGCGGGTCTTGCAATCGCCGAAGGCCTGGTCGGCATCGGATTGCTTCGAACTTCGCTGCAACACAAAGACTGTGCCTACGACTGCACCAACAACACCAACCCCAAGAGCTGTGTACGCCAACACGGGTGATGAACCCTTTTGCGCCTGGTCTTTTGCGGGTGCAAGTGCATTCGAGCTGTTCGCGGTCGTCGTATTTGCTGCCGGCAAAGCACCGGGTTCGGCCTGCGCAGCGACTGGTGTTGCGGTCGCCACTGCCGGCTCCGATGCTGTGGGGATTTTGACGGAAATGCGCTCGCGCTTGCCTTCGCCCAAACTGACCTTCACCGGTTGACCGCGGTGGCCGTCGAGGGTGGATGCCACCACCGCGTGTTCGCCTGGATCAAGTGGAAACGGGACACCAATCAGGACACTCGGGACCTCGCGATCATCCATCGTTACTTTGCATTCGTTGGCACGCCCACCGTCGATAGTCACGGTAAGGTAGGGCAGCCGCGAATCGATGGCGATTAACTCATGTTGTGCGGCTTGTTGGGCATCAATGAACGCGGGTGGCGCACCAGCTATCAGCTGTTCCCGACCAATCTTGAGATAGTACTCCCTGGCTTGGACCAACTTCCCCAGCTTGTCGGCAGCTCTGGCCATGTACAAAAGGTGGGGGAGAGCGTGAACGATGCTTTCCGCACGACTGAGCAAATCCAGGGCCTCCGAATAACGCGCGGAATTGTAGGCAGCGAGACCGGCCTGTGCCGCAGCTCGCGCGCCAGCGCGTTCGGTATCTGACTGAGCGAATGCGGTGCCGAAAGTCCCCATCACGATGGCGGACGTCACGAGAGACGACAAACCCCACTTCTTGAACCACGATGCCATAGCTTTACAAAGTAACACGCCAGGGATCCGAAGTTCCATTAGCCCCGATGACAAATTGGGAAAGGAGCGGATTCTGTCAGGCTCGAAAGGCCCGCTATCGCACTAAGAACCGATGTCGGGTGGCCGTCCACAGCCCACATACATGTGGATGGTCCTGTAGTCGCGGTAGATGACCGACGGAAACCCTCGCGCAAATTGACGAACATTTATGGCAACGGCGCGGGTGATTGCTTGGGCTCAAATTTGGGCCTCAGCCGCTCGCTGCTTCACGAGCGGATCTCGGTTTCTTGTCTCCACAACTGGGCCATTTCGGCGTCTAGTCCGACCGATTGGGCCTGGCGCAGGGGCGCTCTACTGGTGCGCAACAATTCTCAGGCATGGTCGCGAACGTCAGTCAGCCGATCGATCCGGCGAAGTTCGGGAAAGAGCAACGCCCAAACCAGAACTACGAGTATCGAGCCTAGACCGCCAAACACCACCGAAGGGACTACACCAAGCCACTGCGCGACGACCCCGGACTCGAATTGGCCGAGCTCGTTCGAGGCCCCGATGAACAGCATATTGACCGAGCTCACGCGACCGCGCATCGCATCGGGAGTGCTGAGTTGCACGACCGTGCCACGTACGATGACACTCACCATGTCAGTGGCCCCGACAAGCAACAATGCCATAAGCGAGATACCGAAGGACTTCGACAGCCCAAACAAGATCGTGGCAGCACCGAACCCTGTCACACAGGCGAGCATGACCAGGCCTGCATTGCGCAGTTGCGGCGCGAATGCCAGCGTAATGGCAACGCTGACCGCGCCGACACCCGGCGCGCTACGCAACAGCCCAAAACCCCACGGCCCCACGCCAAGGATTTCTTTCGCATAGATCGGCAGCAGCGCCACGGCTCCGCCGAGTAGCACGGCAAACAGGTCGAGGGAGATTGCGGCCAAAATTACCCGGCGCTGCCACACGCAATGAAATCCGCCCAACAGATCCTTGAGCCCGCGACCGCCGCTCGGAAGTTGCTCGACGACGGGTCGCACGAACCCCACGAGCAACCACGCCAGAAGAAAGCCGCCGGCTGCTGCGGCGTACACTGGCAGTGGTGACTGCGTGACCGCGTAAACTACTCCACCTAGGGTCGGACCGATGATTGTTGCCGCCTGAAAGATCGATGACCCCCAAGCCACCGCATTGGGAAAGTGTTCCTTCTGAACCAGCAGTGGCCCGAGCGCTTGCGATGCTGGCCCGGTAAACGCGCGCACGAGGCCCGAAAGCAACAACACAAAATAGAGGTTGTTGGCTGTAACCTGATGGGTTAGGCCCAACAGCAAGAGCAGCCAATTGCACAGCATCGCGCAGAAGAAGCAGTAGCGTACGATGCGTTCGCGGCGCACGCGATCGGCGGTGCGCCCAGTCCAAGGCACGAGCAAGATCCCGGGCAGGAATTGCACGAGCCCTGCCAGGCCGAGATCGAGTGGGCGCCGAGTGAGGTCGTATAGTTGCCAGCCAACTGCCACGGACTGCATTTCTGCGGCAGTCACCGACAGGAATCTTGCCGATTGAAAGAGACGAAAGCTGGGGTAGGAAAATGCAGCGCGGGCCGCGGGTGTGGCGGGCATATTCGTAGCAGCCGAGACGTTTGCTGGGCCGAAACGCCACATAGCCCCACGAACGACTGGTCGCCAGTCGCATCTTCTGCCATCACCAGGCCTAACCTAGTCGCTCTTACGTCACCATGAGCCACAGCAAGTTGTTTTTGCTCTACCTGCCAATCACGGCGCTGTTGCCGACGCTGCTTTGCTGGTACGTCGGGCGCAATCTGCTTGGGCCCCTTGCTGCGTCGCGGCGCCTGGTCTACGCAACCATTGCGTTGGTGTTTCCGCTCGGCCTGTCGACGGTGCTTGCCCTGACTTTCTGGAGCGAGCAAGATCGCGCGCCGATTCGCTTGCTGGTGTCAAGCGGCTTCCTCGTGTTGGGGGCACTGCTGACAGCTGCGGGGTTGCTTCTTGTTCGCGATCTGTTGCGGCTTGGTTGGTGGGTTGCACGCAAGTGGCGCAATCCAGTTGCCACAGCAGATGAGCCCTCTGTCGCCGGCGTTTTTCGTGGTCACATGCACGGCATTGCGCAGCGCAGGCTTTGGGTTTCGAGCTGGATCGTTCTCGCAACCACGGGAGTATTTTTGTGGTTGGGTCGGCGCGGTGCCGAACAGGTGCCGGTCGTCCATCGCGTCAGCATCCCGATTCGCTCCTTGCCCGGCGCATTTACCAACTACCGCATCGCGCAACTGACGGATATTCACCTGCACGGCAGGGTCGATGTCGAACGCGCCCAACGACTCGTCGCCCAAGTCAATGCGCTCGACGTGGATTTGCTTGCGTTGACTGGTGACATTGTCGATGGCCCCCTCGACAATGTCCATGACACGCTCTTGCCCCTCGGCGACCTACGCGCGCGTGATGGCGTCTACGTGGCGATGGGGAACCACGAAAACTACGCCGATGCCGATGCTTGCGCCGACGAATTTCGACGGCTTGGGTTTCGGGTGCTGCTCAACGAACACCGCGTCGTCACCCGTGGCCTCGATCGCCTCGTTGTCGCTGGCGTTACTAACCCACAGCACGGCATGCACGGGGCCAAGTACACCACGATTCAAGGCCGAATCGGCAATTTGCGCTCGGATGCAGCTGCGGCTATCGCGGGAGCTCCGCTCGATGCACCCAAGGTCCTACTCGCGCACCAGCCGAAGAGTATCGCAGACGCAAAGGGCCTCGGCTTCGATTTGGCGCTGGCCGGACACACACACGGTGGACAGTTCTTCCCTTGGAGCATTGGTGTAGGCCTCATCTTCCCCTACTCGGCCGGGTTATACGTCGATAGCGGGACACAGATCTATATCAGCCCTGGCGTTGGGACGTTTGGCCCGCCGCTGCGGCTGGGCACCACGCCCGAAGTCGCCGTGTTGGAACTCACAGCGATTCGCTGAACTTGATCTGACACTGCCAAACTCAGCGCGGATCCCGTTCGCTTCGCGCTATTGGGGCTTCATTACCGTGTTGATCGGCACGAGCCACGTATTGGTGCCGAGCACACGCGTTTCCGGCACGCTCACGTAGCCGAGAGCTGCGCCGCCACACTGCGTGCCCAAGGCATTCAACATGATTTCGTAAACCTGCGGCCCATTGAGACTCATGCTCGTGATCGAGTACCCCGAGTTGGTCGTCATATCGCGCTTCACGGAAGTGCCGGCCTTGAGTTTGCAAAGCTCGTAAGTCAGCGTTTCGGAGTCGTACACGGTTACGTCGGTGAAGACCGCAATGTATTGAACTGCCGTGTCGATACTGCAATTGCTGGTGAAGGGAAACGTCTCGGGCCCGCCGGTAACCTTAAGCTTGTAATTGTCTGGACCAGCGGCTGTTAGGTAGGCGATCTCGACCTGAGGTTCGCTCGCAAAGGCACTCAAATCAGTCAACAAGTATTCACCGTCGGCGGAAGCTGTGAAAGCGGTGCCCCCAAAGGGATCTTGGATGGCAACGTCGCTAGTGAACGTGGCAATGCAGCAGTCGCGCCATTGGTCGGTCACTTCGCCGCCGCCCGTGTTTCCGCCAGCGGATTCCGAATTGCTGCATCCGAGCGATAAAACAACGAACAAGACGGCCAGCGACCGCACCATAGTACCTCCACAACAACTTATTTGGAACATGCCGACGATGGTAGCATTGCCTACCGGGTAGAAATCAATCAGGTCATCGACGCAGTATCGCCTCACACGGCGCTTCGTCCACGTCGTCCCACGACGGCGATCCCCAGCGCCAAGAGGCCTAAAATGGTCCAGAAAGGCACCCCTTCTGCCGCACTGGAGCCACCGGAACGCTGCATGCGGTCGAGCGCTGCGCGATAGACGGCCATGGGCTGGGAACCAACGATGCGTTCGCCGCCAACGTAGGTCGTCGGAAGCCCCTCAAAACCGAGCCCTTCAAGCAGCTGGAAATTGTCTTCAATGGCGGCGTCGCTCGCCGGATCCGCCCAACATGCCATAACGTCGTCTTCGGTCATGCCAACGGATTCGGCGGCGCCAATGACGGATGTGCGGTCGAGTGCTGAATTCTCGAACAGTATCTGGGTCAGTTTTTCGACGCGCTGCCCGTCGGGGAGCAAACATTGAATCACCCGGGCGGCTTCGCGGGCGTTGCGGTGCGATCGCAGCGGCGTATGCAAGCGCACGAAATTGATGCGGTTCGACTGGTCACCGCGCAGTTGCTCGATGGTCGAGTAGAGCTCACGACAATGACTGCAACTTAGGTCGACAAACTCGACCACCGTGATGCGACCAGGAACTGAGAATTCTTGCAGTTGGGCAGGCACTGCCGTGGCTGGTCGAAAATGCGGCCATGCTACGGGCGCAGCGCTCGCCACCAAACCAAGGGCTCCGAGCGCAATCGGATGCATCCATTGGGTCACCTGATCGCGCCCTTCGGCGCGCTGCACCAGTAGCAGCAGCGCTGCGGCCACGATCGCGACCAGGTCGACTGTGACACAGAATGGACAGAAGGTCTTGAGGACGAAAGCCTGGATCGCCAAGAGCGCGATCGCTGACGTTGCCGCAACGATCGAGGTTGCGACGTTCCATCGTCGCGACCAGTGACCGCCCCTCAATGTAGTCGCGCCGAGCCAAACCCAAAATGCAATGAGCCCAAGCAGCGGCAGCGGCACTGAACCGAGCAGCCTTTTTGCGGCCAACTTGGCGGCATGACAGCCCGCTTTGCCCGAGCAGTAGGCGGGAGATACCCCAAGGCTGTCGATGAGCAGCGCCACCGAGGTGGCGATGGCCAAAAGGATGCAGAGCTGAGCCAAAAAGCGGAGTCGTGAAGCGCGCACGCGGTCGAGAATAGTACTTTTGGACGACTTCGGGGGAGCTTGCCTGCGGCGCCTCTGGTAAAGGAGGGCCATGACCAAACCGTTGCCCACCCGGGGGGACATCATCGGGGCCCTTGCCGAAGCCCAGCGCCCCCTGCATTCGCGCGAGATTGCTGCGAGGCTTGGGGTTGCCGAAGGGTCACGGGTACGCTTGAGTGAACTGCTCGACCAACTGTGCTTCGACGGGAGCATTCAGCGCGTCGGTGGGAATCGCTACAAGGCCCAGGCGCCCGGTGAAGGCGCGCGCCAGACTTGGGACGGCATATTGTCAATGAACCCGCGCGGGTTCGGCTTCGTCAATGCCGCTGGGCACGACGATGTGTACATTCCGCATGACGCGGTGGGCGCCGCGTTGCACGGCGACAAAGTGCAGATCACAGTCGTGCATCGCTCGAGTCGCGGCCTCGAGGGGCGCATCCTGTCGATCGTGGCACGCCGCAGTAGTCGCATTGCCGGGATCTTCCGCCGGCGCGGCAAGAGTGCGTGGCTCGAGCCAGACGACACTCGACTGCGCGGTCCCATCGTATTGCCAACGCTTCCGGCCAAGGGCGAGGCAACGGCCAACGACGGCGATGCCGCAATTGTGGAGATCACGCGCTTTCCAGAGTATGCCGACGAAACTCCCGAGGGACGCTTGGTCGCCAGCTTGGGCAAGTCCGGCGATCCGAACACTGAAGTTGCCAAGATTCTGCTGCGCGAGCAGATCATCGAGGAACACCCGGCACTGGCGCTGCAAGAAGCCGAGACCATGGCCGCCAAATTGCAGCGCTTTGATCTGTCAACGCGGCGCGATCTGCGTGCGGTGCCGCTGCCCACGATCGATCCGAAAGACGCGCGCGATCACGACGACGCCGTGTGGGTCGAAAAGCGCGGCGACGGCTACCGTGTCTACGTGGCGATCGCCGACGTAGCGGAGTACGTTGTCGAGGGCAGCGAGCTCGACGCCGAGGCGCGGGCACGCGGTTGCACCATTTATTTGCCCGATCGCGCCATTCCGATGCTGCCCAGTGCGTTGGCGGCGGATCTCTGTTCGCTCTTACCCGATCGCGAACGGTTTTGTCTCGCCGTGATTGCTGACATGGATCGCAGCGGCGAACTCGAATCCTTCGAAGTGGTCGAAGGCGTGATGCGCTCGGCAGCCATGCTCACCTATGAGGGCGTGGCGTTAAGTCTGGGCTTCACCGAAGAGGGGCAGCCGAGTCGTCAGGCAGAAGCAATGAAGCCCGGGCTACGGGTGCTCGACGAATTGTCACGCAAACTGCGCAAGCGTCGCTTGGCCAACGGCGCGCTCGATCTGGATCTGCCAGAAGCGCATGTGATCCTGGACGCCGAAACTGGCGCCCCGAAAGACGTTGTCCGGCGCGCCAAGGATCCGGGTGTCAAGCGCGCTTACCAGATGATTGAGGAGCTGATGCTGCTCGCCAACGAGCTCGTTGCCGAGTGGCTGAGTTCGAGGAAATCGCTCGCTGTCTACCGCATCCACGCGACGCCCGATCCAGAGAAACTCGAGCGCCTCGCGCGCGTTGCCAAACGTATTGGGTTGGAAGTGGATCCCCACGACTTGCTCGAGCCTAAGGGGCTTGGTCGCTGGCTCCGCCGCATTGCCGAGCATCCGAAGAAGCAAGTGCTCGAGATGCTCTCGCTACGCTCGTTGAAACAGGCCGTGTACGACATTGTCAATATCGGTCACTTCGGCTTAGCCTCGGACGCCTACCTGCACTTTACTTCGCCGATTCGGCGCTACCCAGATTTGGTCGTGCATCGGCTGGTCAAGGGTCTACTGCGCGGCGGCAAACCATCGAATTCGCCCGAAGCCGTGGAGCTGATCCGCGAGGCCGCAACGCAGTCGAGTCAACGTGAACGCGCCAGCATGGAGGTCGAACGCGAGGTCGTCGATCTCTACCGTGCTTTGCTCATGCAATCCCACGTAGGTGAGACGATTCAAGGCGCGGTAACCGGAGTCACGGCAAGTGGGATCTACGTGGCCCTCGACGCACCGTTTGTCGACGTCCTCGTGCGCCTTGAAGCGCTTGGCGGCGAAGAATACCAACTCTCGGACGACGAGCTCGCACTAGTCGGACAGCGTTCCGGCGAGCGGGTCGAGCTTGGGCAGCGCGTATCCGTGCTCATCGAGGAGGCCTCACTCTTGCGCCGCAGCACGCTCGGACGGCGAATCAGCGGCAAGGACGTGGGCGCGCATGACCCCAGGCGTGCTACGGCCACGCGTAACGCGACTAAACCTGGATCGAACCGAGTTGACTCGCGTGGGGCGCGACCGAATTCGAGCGGCGCCGCGCGCCGCTCGAGCGAAAACACTTCACGACGTCCGCCAAACCGCCGAGAGCCAGCAAAGCCAAGCAAGCCGTCGGTGAAGCATCCGCCCAAACCTCAGGGATCCAAAGCGCGGAGCTCAAAAGCAGGACCAAGTAAGCGCCGAAAGTAATTTTAGCTGAACACCGATGGCGTGACCGAGAGCACGCCATTGCGCGAACGCGGGCCGGGGCCGGCAGCCGCGGTGCTACTTCTTCTCGACCCAGCGCTTGAGCGCGGCAAGCTCGCGCCGAATGCCAAATCCGGCAAAAAGCATTAGCGGCTCGAGGTAAATCGGTGGATCGAGTTCGTAGCTGTGATCCAACTGGGTGCCACCGTTTGGTGCATTAGTTAGGCAGAAGCGCGAGCTGCCATTGGTTTTTCCGCGCGTCAAATACAGACGCAATAGGCGCGGCGGTCCCCACTCTTCCACGGTGAGCACCATTGGACTGCCGCCTTGCTCTAGCCGCACCCGCGTGCCCTGTCCAATCGACCCATCGGTCTCGACGGTGCTGCTCTTCGTGCCCGGCTTCCAGTCTTTCATGGCGCCAAAATCGATCAGGGTGTCCCACACCTTTTCCCTTGGGGCATCGAGATGCAGGCTCGTCTTCCAGCTGTACATGGGTAGCCTCGTGCCATAACCACGCGGGCATTGCAATCGGGGCTGCCCGCCAATGCACCGCGCCATTGGTTTTGACGCTCCACGTCTACGGCTCGCGATAGAACCGCGGTACTCGCCGCGATACGCTTGTCAGGATCTCCCAAGGAATCGTGCCAACGTGCTCGGCGACCTCGGTCGCGCTGATCGTGTCGGCGCCGAGCGCACCCTTTTGCCCACCAAGGACGACACATTCCTCGCCAATCTCGCATGTCGGAAATTCGGTCACGTCGAGCATGGTCATATCCATGCTCACGGTACCGACAATTGGTGCACGTCGACCTTGAATCAACACGTGACCGCAATTGGATAGCCCGCGACTCAGGCCGTCGGCGTACCCCATAGGGATGGTGGCGATGCGGCTGGTTCGGTGTGCCGTCCAAGTAGCACCGTAACCGACGCTCTGACCCACGTCGAGTTCACGTGTGGCGACCACCTCGGTACGCACGCGCATCACCGGCAATAGATCGAGCGCATGACTGCTACCCGGATTCACGCCAAAGAGCGAAATTCCTGGACGCACCATTTGCAAGTGCTGGTCCGGGCCAGCGAAGATGGCGGCGCTGTTGGCGGCGTGACGCACCACTGGGGCCAAGCCGGCCGCCGTGAGCTGCGTCGTGGCTGCGTCGAACAAGGCGCGTTGATCGAACATCGAATGCGGGTCATCGGAATCGGCGCAAGCGAAGTGAGTCATCAGGCCATACAAGCGCACCGCAGGATGACGCTCGAAGGCACGAATCAAGGCCGGGATCTCGTGCGGCATCATCCCAAGGCGACCCATCCCAGTGTCAAGTTTGACGTGCACGTCAATCGGGCCAAAATCGCGATACGAAAGTTCATCGGCGAGTGCGTCAACTTGGCCTGGGTCATGCAGCACGGGCGTCAATCGCTGCTCGATCACTTCGCCGAGCGCGCGCGTGTAGTGTCCGCCAATGACCAAGATCGGAACGGTGATGCCAGCTTGTCGCAGCTCGATCCCTTCTTCGACGAGCGCTACGCAAACGCCTGCAGCACCCGCACGTTCAAGCGTGCGCGCCACGGCCTTTGCGCCATGACCGTAGCCATCTGCCTTGAGCACGGCCCACACCGGCACCGCGCCCACCGCGCGCCGCACGACATTGAAATTGTGGCGCAAATGATCGAGATTCACCTCAGCCCGGGTTGGACGGAGTGCATCGAATGGCAGGGCTCGGGTTGGTCTTAACACGCGGGGTTGAGAGGTGAGAGCGAACGTGGCAGCTGGCGTAGTCGACATAAGCCTGATGCTTTCTCGGATACCGTCACTACGTCGCTCAGGCCAAATATTCCGAACAAAGTCGGCAAGTAGATGGCTCCGAAAGCGCGAGGACTGCCAGCAGGCAGCACAATACCCCACACGCTTACGCCAATGGCAACCCGCCGCGGCATTAGGATTTCGACTTCTGTCGCCGTGACGGCGCAACGCAACTGCCGTACGTGTCAAGATTTGGTCTTTTTCCCGCGGCCACGCCCCGGTGCGGACTTCTGATTGCCCTTTGATTTGCCTGGAGCTGCGCCCACGTCCGGAGCCGCATCGTCGGCCGGAGGCTTTGGCGAACCAGCGTCCGTGGCTGTGACATCGGCCGCTGAGCTGGGTACCACGGCGGGGCTAACCGCGGGCGGTGGCGCAAGAATGCTCGTGGGTACGGGTGCTGGTTCGGCGCGCGCCGCTGCGGGCCCGGCATCGTACGGATCGTCGAGGTGCATCGCCAGTGGAGCCGATTCGCCACGATCCAGCAATTCGATGCGACGCTTGGCGTATTCGATGCGATCGCGCGTTTGACCCAACGAGAAGCTATTGTGCCATTCGAGCCAACAAACCCGACGATGCGAGGGCGCAATGTGCGCGTCATAGTCGAGCCGGTAGCAGTGCTCGAATCGCATGTTGCCCTCGTAGATGAGTTGTACGCTCGGGCCACAGGCCAGCACCAACCCTGCTGCCATCGAAGCGAGCATGAACCCCGCCAATGAAGCTCTGCAATCGTAGGTCAAGAGGTAGAAGAGACTGCCGACTTTTTGGGGCGGCCGCAATGGCATCGAATGCGCAGTCGCTCGTTACCCGATTGATCTGACGCGACCCATTGGCCTATCCGGCTTGGCTCGGAAACTCCGCAGGCGGTGCTATGCAGCGGTCGTGTTTACCGGCCTGGTCCAGACACAAGGAAAGCTACTCGCCCGCGGTCCGCGTGGCGAAGGTTTCCGGCTGGGTGTGGCCCACAATCTTGGACCGCTCGAACTCGGCGAATCGGTCGCCGTCAATGGCGTCTGCCTGACCGCAACGCTTTGCCACCCGGAAAGGTTCGAGGCCGATGTGTCACGCGAAACGGTCGCTTGTAGCAACCTCGGCGCACTCTCGATTGGCGCCTCGGTGCATTTGGAGCGCGCGCTGCGCGTCGGCGACCGCTTTGGTGGCCACATCGTCGCGGGCCACGTCGATGCCATCTCGCGCTTGCTCGAGGTGAAGAAATTCGGCGACGCGCTCGAGCTTGGCTTCGAGCTGCCACACGGCCTTCTGCCGTACCTGGCCGAAAAGGGCTCGGTCGCGCTCAATGGCGTGTCCTTGACGATAAATTGGGTCAAGGCGACTCAATTCGGCGTGACTGTCGTTCCCCACACTCAACATTCAACTCATCTGGCCACATTGCAGCTCGGCGATCTGGTAAACGTCGAGGTCGACGTATTGGCGCGCTATGTCGTCCATCTCGCGCGCCTCGGCGCCATCACCGGCATTGAGCCCGTTGAAGCGTCGCCCGACCGCGATGCGTCGTTGCGGTTAGCCCTGATAAAGGCAGGCATTCTGTAGCAGCAATTGCTGCCCACCCCCTCCATTCACCATGACCCGACCCAAACATATTGCTACTGGGACCGCCCGATCTCTCGATATCGATCCCGGCGTTCTAGGTCGCATTCAAGGCGCCCTTGATCAGATCCGCCAGGGCAAGATGATTATCCTGGTTGACGACGAGGATCGGGAAAACGAGGGCGATCTGTGCATGGCCGCCGATTGTGTCACGGCCGACGCGATCAATTTCATGGCTGTCCACGGCCGTGGCCTCATCTGCCTGACACTCACCGAAGAGCAGGTGGAGCGACTCGAGTTGCCGATGATGCAGCAACCGGATCGCGCCGGGCCTCCACTCGGCACCGCATTCACGGTCAGCATCGAAGCCCATCGTGGTGTCACAACTGGAATCAGCGCCGCGGATCGCGCGCACACGATCCGTACGGCGGCACACCCGCGCGCCACGGCCGACGACATCGCCGTGCCCGGTCACGTGCTGCCACTCAAGGCGAGAGATGGCGGAGTCTTGGTTCGCGCTGGGCAAACCGAGGGCTCTGTCGATCTGGCGCGCCTGGCAGGCCTTGAACCCGCTGGTGTTATCTGCGAGATCATGAACGAGGACGGCACGATGGCTCGGATGCCTGATCTCGAGAAATTTGCCCAGCAGCACCAACTCATTATCGTTACGATTGCGGATCTAATTCGCTATCGGTTGCAGGTCGAGCAACTCGTCAAGCGCCTCGCTTCAGATCCGGCGATCCTCGATCGCACCGGGCGGCCTTGGACATTTCACGTCTACGAGGATCAGATCCACAAAGTGCAGTTCTTGGCGCTCGTGCACGGTCAGATCGATCCCAACTCGGCAGTGCTCTGTCGCATGCACGTCGGGTCGACCTTGGCCGATACGTTCTCCTCCACCAAGAGCGAAGGCCGACGTAACCTGTACGAAGCTGTGGATGCAATCGAAAAGGCCGGAGGCGGCGTCATCGTCTACCTGCCGCCTCACGGCAATCTGGTCGAAGAGCTCTCGGCAGTAACTGGCCAGCAGCGGCAAGCCGAAGACGCAAGTCGCGGCCCAGCGTCGAGCGGGCCCCTGCGGGATTATGGCCTCGGAGCGCAGGTCCTGCGCGACCTTGGCGTCCGACGATTGCGCCTACTCACCAACAATCCCAAGAAGATCGCCGGGATTCAGGGCTTCGGGCTCGAAATTGTCGAGAGCGTTCCCCTGGTGTCCATGGGCGAGCGGGGCTAACGTAGGCGAAGTAACCCATGAGCCACGATCCCTCTATGAGCGACTCGACAAACATCAACGGTAACCTTGTGGTGCCCGAAAGCACCAGGTTCGCGCTCGTGGCCGGGCGCTTCAATACGTTCGTGGTCGAGCGATTGATCGAGGGAGCCGTCGACGCATTGACTCGCCATGGCGCCAAAGCAGATCGAATCGTGACCGTGCGCGTGCCTGGATCTTGGGAGATCCCTGTCGTTTGCGGCCGGCTCGCGCGCTCCAAGCAATTTGATGGAATCGTTGCTCTTGGTGCGGTTATCCGCGGCGGCACCCCTCACTTTGAATACGTTGCGGCCGAGGTAACCAAAGGGTTGGCCGCCACGATGCTCGAGACACAGGTCCCAATCGGCTTTGGCGTACTGACCACCGACAGCATTGAACAAGCGATCGAGCGTGCGGGTACCAAGGCTGGCAACAAGGGGTTCGACGCAGCAATGGCAGTCATCGAAATGGTGTCCCTCGGCTGCGCCCTCGGTACGGCTGGGTACTGAGAAACCGCATCATGGGAGCCAGAACTACAGCCCGCGAATCAGCTCTGCAGATGCTGTTTGCCATCGACTCCACCGGTGGTGACCTAGACGACGTGATCCGCGACTATTGGCGCGAAACTCCAGGTGACGCCGAAGGCCGCGCCTTTGCCGATGCCCTCGTGCAGGGTGTCGCAAATTCGCTCACCGAGCTCGACCAACTGATCTCGACTGCCAGCTCCAATTGGCGCGTCGAGCGGATGACTCGAGTCGATCGCAATGTGCTGCGCGTGGGTACTTATGAATTGGCAAAGTGTCCCGATGTGCCACGCCCGGTTGCCATCGATGAAGCCGTCGAACTCGCCAAGCGTTTTGGTACCGAGGAAAGCGGCAGTTTCGTCAATGGTGTGCTCGATCGTATCGCCGAAGACTGCGGGCGTAAAGACAAAGAGCGTGGCCCTGAACAGTCACACAACGAGCCCCCTCGCAGCCCGCAAGTGCGCATCGAAAAAGACCAAACCAAAGAACGGCAATAGGCAAGGCTAAGTGGAATTGCGTTTCATTTTGCCAGTTTTGCGCCGCCTCGATCTGGCCGCCACCGAAGTGCTCGTGGCCAATCTCACCGAAAACGAGCGGCCAATGCGCGGCCTCGCCGGTGTGTTGGATTGGCGAATGAATGGTCGTCTTTCAAGCCTACTCGTCGACGGCTTTGCCACCGGCAGGCTTGGTGAAGTCTTGCTTGTCCCGGGCAAGCCACGCCTGCCTTTCGACAAGGTGATTCTATTTGGTTTGGGGCACACTGCAGACTTCGGTGACCGTACCTACCGTGAGGTCCTCGAAAACATCCTTTCGACGCTAAAGGGGCTCAAGGCGCGCTCTGCGATCGTCGAACTGCCGGGGCGCCACCTCGACATCATCCGGCCCGTTGAGGCTGCCAATGTATTGCTTGAGTTAGCCAATGAGCGTCCAGAACATGACCTCTGGACGCTGGTCGAATCCGCAGAGGCACAGCAGCTGATTACTCAACAAGTTATTCTCGAACGCAAACGCGTTCGCCGATAGATCTTGCCGCGGTGTAGGTGTCGTGCGCACCGCCCAAATGCACAGGAAGTCCCGGACACCGCACCAAAGACAGGCTTGGTGGCATTGGCTCGCTCGACGCGGCGTCAATGTGCCGTTAGCCTAGGCCCATGCTCGTCGTGGATCCCTGGGATTGGCTCAACACCGACGGTTCGCTGCCACTGCACGAACCGCGACTTTATCGCCGAATTCTGAGGATCGCGCAATTCATCGAAGCCGGCGGCCCACTTCAGTCGATGCACGCACGGCAGACGTTGCTTGGTTGCTCGAAACGACCGGGCGGCGTGGCTTGCGGTGGCTTGATGTGGGTGGTCAAGACTGACGAAGATGCGATTCACGCATTTTGCCCCGACTGCCAAGCAGACGAAGCGTTGATTCACAACTGGCAACGAACCGAATGGGCTGACGGCCCTATGGATCCAATGCTGGTGCACGCGGTCACGGCACAAGAGCTCAACTAGCGCTTCACGATTCGGACCTGACCCAGCATCAGTCGATTGTTGAGGCGGTTGTTGTCGTAGTCGAGGACCATGCCGTCGTAGGTGTCGCGCCGAACTGCCCCGTAAGGGTTTGCTTCCTTGATCGTTTCCGTGCGCTTGGGCTTGCCGATTTGTTCAATGACGGCTTCGGGCACCATCGCCATCAATACTCGAGGCGGAATCCCACCAGCGAACGTGCCCCATTGCTTGTTCGGGCTCCCGTCCACCTGGCGATCGAACCGATGAATGACGATTCCAGAAACGGCGCCGGAAGCCAACTCCAACTCGATCCCATAACTGACGAAGCGACAGAATTTGTCCGTAAGCTCTTCGCACTTTGCCTGCATGTGCCGCTCGACGGTAGCTACTGTCGACCCAAATCTAACCGGGCCAAGCCCAGCTCCGGGCTCGACGGCAAATGCAGGACCACTGGGCTTGTAGCGCGAGGGTTGACGAACCGGTGCGCTGCTCGAAGGGGCCGCCGCAATTTCGGCCGTCACCTTGGGCACGGGCTCGATTACTTCAGTGTCAGTGGCGCGCGAGCGGTTGAGCTTCATCTTGCAGCCACTCGCAGCGACTAACGCTACGATTGCCAAAAAGCAGATGTCTTTCCTTGTCGAGTTCATTGCGACCGGACTCTACCACGGCATCTGTGCGAGCATTCATTCGAGCCGCGCGATCCTTGAGATCTCGCAATGCACCAAGCGATTCCGCGAGCCGATTTGGGAGTCCGGGAATGGCGGCGCAAATCGCGACTAGGAGCTGCTCAACGGCTTGCGTCCGAAAAGTTGCTGCCTCAGCTCGTGAATCACGCAATCATCGGTCTCCGGCGGCATTCGAAGCGAGATGAGGCTGTCGTCGCGCAGGATCTGGATCTCAAGCTGCCCGAACGCATCACGACCGAGATTGTCGCCAACTCGGTTGCCAGGCACACCATTAACGCGGAGCAAGATGTCTCCACCCCTCAGTCCAGCAGTGTCGGCGGCGCTGCCTTGGATGGTACCCCAAACAGGAACTCCACCCAAAATCGCCGCGCGTGACGCAAAATCTTCGTGATCCGTCATGCTTGTTCCTCTGAAACCTCCGAACGACGACGACGATATTCAAGAACCACGCCAACGGTAAACGGAAAGCATTCAAATACTTACACCTGCACAAACCAGCAGACGACACCGATTGCATTCCAGCACTGAAACGAAACTGGCGGATTTGTGATGCTGCGTGAGGGGACAAAGCTACGCCCAAGCCCGCCCTGAGCCGGTCGACCAACATGCGTTCTTGGGTTGGGCTACAGAGAGTCTTCCGCATCGGGCGGAGCACCCTAAACCGCTACTCCGCTTGTCCGATCTGGATACGATGAGTTCCGTGTCGGATCCTCCCCCCACAGGTAAGCAGGCCGCTACGGACAAGCGCACGGAGACACGACATTCCTCGGAAGCACCGGGCCATCCCAAACACCAGCGGCAACAGGCCAAGCTGGCGACAAATGCCGGCCTCAACTCAATTGACGCGCCAAAGCAGGCCATGGCGCCATTCGACGCGCCACCAACAACAGCCGCCGGCAACTCACCCACCTTGCGTGAGGCAGTCAGGGAGACGCTGCGGCGCCCCAATCCCAATACTCGCGAGTACGCGTCGATCGAGATGGTCGCTCCAAATCGCAAAGCGATTGCAGGACCATCAAACGAATCACTCTGGCCCGCACGCTCATCGACGAATTCGCCTAGACCGGCTCCGTCGCCGTCAGGATCCCTCTTGCCTGCTCGCGAATCTACCGGATCGACTTCAACCGGGCGTATGCGCGCTCAGCCCTTGGCACCGGCAGGCGCCACCACCAGTTCCATCGCGCGTTCGCCCGGCGAACCGCCAGCGACCGTGCGATGGCCGTCGCTATCGCTTTCTGCGAAGCGCGCCGACCTAGAGCCGTTTAGAACAAGTGAACCGCCCACTCGAGCGAGAGCGCCCGCTGCCGGCAATCCTTCGATGCGAATGCCTACCGCTACGTCAGCGTCGCGAAACGCAAGCCTTTCAGCGTTTAGCGCTTCCACAAACGCATTGGGACGGCCTGCGGCCTCCGGCACCAAGCAGGCAGCATCCACGGCGAAAGTCCTGCGCGTCAAAGGGGTAAATTTCACGACGTCGTTGGATGCAGTCCAGCTTGTGTACGGCCCTAGTGCACGCCAACGCATCGAGAGAGAAACGCCCGGGGCCCTCGGTGAAGCCCTGCGTTTTGGCGGCATCGTCGTCGGTGGCTGGTACGGCATTGCCTGGTATCGTGAGTTCTGGATGTCACTGCACGATATCCTCGGTGTCGACGAAGCGGCGGCACGCCGCATTGGCCATCATTCCGCGCGGATCAGCGTCAATGTTGCCTATCGGGCCCTAGCCCGTATGACTTCCCCGTCGATGTTACTGTCAATGTCCGCCCGCGCATTTGGCTACTACTACGAGCCTGCGTCACTCTGCGTGAAGCAGCCCGACGCGAAACGGCTCACGGCCGAATGGCGTGACTGCGACGGTTTCGACAGCCTAATCTGGAGTGAGGTCGAAGGCGGCGCGACCTACTTTATCGAAGCCACGGGTGTCACTGGAGTGTCCTTGTCCGTGATTTCAGGTGGGGGCGATGCCAACTTCATGCTGGCCACCGCCACCTGGCGTTAGTGCGTTCAGTTGGTCGCTGTCTTCCTCTACTCGGCGATACGAAACGCGGTCGACGGTGAAAGCGGCACAAGCTTCGATACGGTGTCAAGCTTGACAACACCAAGAATCGCGCGATCCCCATCGAGCGTGAAGGAGATCGTGCGCTCTGTGCCCGCCACGTGCACAATGGCGGTTCCATTCACGGTACTTTTCCCTTGGCTGCGCACGACTTCAAGCAGGTACTCGCCCGGCTTGCCTCCGCGCAGCGCCAACCCTTCTTCCTTCTGACTCGTCACGGTCGTTGCCGTGATGACCGCACGTGTGGGCGCACCTAGCCAAGACACGCGATGCGCGTCTGGGTCGATGAAAGCCACGTCAAGATCCACTTCATCGGCTCCTTGCCACTTGACATTCACCCGCAAATCCCCGCTCAACTTCTCCATGGCACGCGGCAAGCTAAGCAACCGCTCTGTCGCGCTCATCAACTGGCTTGCGGCAGAATGCTTCAGCGCTTCGGCAAGTTCCGACCGGCTGCCCTCGTTCAGGCAGCGCAATGCCTCAGCCAAAGCCTTCTCGTCGTTGGGCCGAAACTCGGCCAGCGCCAACGAGAAGCGACAGGCGAGTTCCGACTGACCCTGCCATCGGTACAATCGACTGAGTCGTTGTTGCGCACCAACGTCACCAGGACGAACGTCGACGACGCTCCCAAGCATTCGAATTGCGTCGGCGCGCTCCCCTCGCCGTGCAGCAATATCGGCACGCGCGATCAGTGCCTCGACATCCATTGGATCGCGAGCACTCCAATTCTCAACAAGCGCGCTAGACTTGTTCAAGTCTCCATTCTTCGCATATAGATCGTAAAGTCGTTTGACTGCCACACGATGATTGGGATTTTGTGCCAGCTCACGCTCCGCGGCCGCGATCTTTTCATCGCTCGTTGTCGATGGTTGCATCCTACCGGGAATCACCTCGCCGCGGCGCTCCCAGATGCGACGCATGGGGATCAGCCGCCGCCGCGGCTGCGGCGGTTCCCATTCGGGTTGACGCTCCAGCTCGAGGGCGATTTCCCTCTTGCGACGGACCGCGCTCGACTCGGCTGCGTCCGCCGCACTTGCCGGAGCAGGAGCAAATGCCGGTGCCGCCACAACGGCGCCTGCGGTTGTCGCTCTCCGCATCGAAGGTGCTTCTTTCGCTTTGGCTGCGAAGTCACTGGCAGAGTAGTTGTCCGACTGCTCGTCGTGCGACGTCGCGTCATCCGCGGAAGCCAACCCAGCTGAGCTCGCTTCCAGCTCCCCAGTCCAGGTGTGGGATTGGCGCCGGTTGTCGAGACTGAAGGCTTTGAACATCGCTTGGCTCTCGAGCACGAGCAGCGACGTGTAGCGGCTCGCCACACTGAAACGTTGACTGAGCGCAATGGCCTCCTTCTTGGCCCCATCGTCGCCTTGATGCTCCAGATCGGCAATTCGCGCTGCTGCATAGAGACGGGGAACAAATGCGTTACTGTCACCCGAAACGGCACCGAGTTCGATCGCAAAGCGTTGTTCGAAGTCACGACCTTCGACACGCCCGTGTAGCACGACATCACCGCGGATTGCCGGATTCGTGAGCCGCCCCACGATCAACAGCTCGTCACCAGCAGCAACTGTGCCAAAGCGCGAAGGCGCGATGCCAACGAACCCCGCCGGCAACTCGACGTGCACGTCGGTAAGACGGGTTCCAAAGGTGGCGGCGAGCGCCGAGTAGCTCGCCCGCGACAGCGATGTACCCGGCGCGTATGGCACGACGACTCCACGCCCTGCTTGCGCCAAAGTACGAAGGCTTTCAAGATCGGAGTCCGATCCAATCGCAATGGCGGTTACCCCGATGCCTGCGGCTCCCAGGTGTCGCCCTGCGTCGCGAACAATTGTTGCCGGCCGCGTCGCACCCATCGTTGGTGTCCCGTCGCCAACGTATACGATGTGAGGGTTTTTGGCTGAGCTATGTTCGATTGCCGCCACTGCTCCCCCGATCGCCCCCACCAGATCAGACGCTCCCTCGGCAGTCTGCGTTCGCAGCCAGCGACGCGCGCTTTCAGCTGCAGTCTTGCCGCCGTTGAGCATCCCATCGGGCCAGACTCGGCATTCACTGTCACATGCCAAGACCACGACTTGGTCGTCGCACGAAAGTTCACCAATCATCCTCGCAATCATGGCAGTCGCGCGGTGCAGACTCTCTCCGATCATGCTCCGGCTTGAGTCGACGACGAAGGCGTACGTTCGCGACGTCAGCTCATTTGCATTCGGCATTCGTGGACGCAAGAGGATCGCAGCGTATGGGTCATCACGACTGTCAGTAGATTGGTACGCCCACGCGACTAGATCTTGTTGGGCAATTGGCAGTTGGTAACTCACGACTAGGTCGCCGCGAGGCGAGAACTGTGACTCATTCAGGCTGAAACTACTGACCTCGCTCGACGGATTCGAGAGTTGGCCATCGTAGCCAAGAACTGTTGGCGAATGGGCTGCGTCGTGGCCGCGGATCTCGAAATTCATTGAGAAATCCGCGATGCCGCTTTGGTTCGTCAACTGGCTAGGCAATGGGTAGCTGTAGCGGCGAAAGCCATTCAATCCCGGAACCACTTGCGTATAGGAAAGCACGATACGTCGCGAGCCCTGTTTCGGAATCGGAAAGATACGGAGCTCGAAGCGATTACCTCGTTGCCACTCGAGCAAGGCCGGATCGCGCCAGGGGCCGGGCACCCATATGATCTCGTCCTTGATCTGTGCGCGCAATTGTGGGGCTGCTTGAACGATGCTACCACGCCAAATGGCACTGGCGCGCTCGCGATCCGTGAATGCACCATCGACGAGTCGACCGTCCACTTCCAGTGCAAGGCGTTCGATTTGAGCATCCGCGGGTAGAGGGAAGCGAAAAATTCCCTCGAGAACGTCGTTGGTATCGTTGGTAAATGTTTCGTCGACTTCCGTCCTGGCAACCGCGCCAACGATTCGAATCTTTGCGTGGTGGCGCGTGAGCCTGACGGCACTTTCGCGTTCGTTGGTTTCTCCTGGCTTCTGCGCACGCAATTGACCAAGACCACGAGTGGCCTCAAGCTCACGGCTTTCGTCAGTGTCGGGAAGCTCACTGCCCGCAATGATGTCGCCCGTTGTCCGCGAATAGGTCACACGGGGTTCCTGATTTGGAGACAGTCGACAAGTCTCACCAGCGTGTAGGATTCGTTCGTGGCTACCTAGACCGGCAAGTCGCACGCGGCCACGTGTCACCTCGAGTTGCGTCTGCGCCTCGTTCGCTGCGATCGCGCATTTTGCGTGTTCGAGTTCCGCGCGACCGGTGGGAAAGTCGACAACGAGAGCGTTTGCCTTGTCTTGGTTTGCGTCCACAACAATGGTGCCACTGTTCAACACGAGTTGGCTATCGCCCCGCTCGGGCAATTCGACGACCGTAGCGCGGTCGAGCGCGAGGGTCGCACCGTTGTCGAAGTCGATGCTGACGCGTGCGCTGGAGTTCGTCCGCAACAACATGCCTCGACCAATACGTGCGCCGACAACGGCGACGCGACATGGGCCTTTGGGGTTCGTGCAAAGCTCGACTCGACTTGCTCCCGAGACTCCCTCAATGTGCGCCACTTTTCCCTGCAATCGGTCAAGCTGCGAGCCTAGTCGTGGCAGTCGCGTCGCGGAAGCACCCCAGAGCCAAGCCACTGTTGCAACGACGGCTACCGTGGAAAGCGTAATCCAACTCGCCACCTTCCTCCGCTCGACGAAGACGCCACCCTTTGCAGCGGACTCGGGAACGGGATTTGCTGAGTCCTTCGCCTCAGGGGTTTGCACAACATCCGCATTGAATGCGGTCGCCGAATCACTTTTTTCGAGATTGGGTGCGACGTTATTCCCGGAAGTGAGGGGTGAGCCGCTTGCTGTCGATTCCGTCGCAGGTTCGTTCGAACCATCGGTCTTGCAGTTGGCCTTTGCCTCAGGCAGTGGTTCATCGACAATGACACTGGTCAGCCCCGCGACGAACTGTTCTGCTTGGTGACGGGCGTCCCGCAGTCGGTCACTGCTGGCAATGATCTCCGACAGTTCGCGTGGCGCCGTTCGGTCGATGATTTCTGCCAATTGCGCGTCGAAACGGCAGCGTTGGCCATGGTCTGCGTCTGCAGCGAAACTGCCACTCGTGGTAGTAAGCGCTCGAACCAGAGCCTGCGACACTCGAGTCCGCACTTCGTCTTCGCTCAATTCCCACAGCTTGCCAAGCTCGGTGTAGGTGAGATTGTTGAGGAAGCGCAGAACGAGCAACTCTCGGTCACTCGGGCGGAGCTGCATCACCAGTCGAAGTGCGGCGGTCGACCTAATGTCAACGGGGAAAGCGTGCTCGGTTTTCTCCGAAATTGCCGTAACGCCTCGACTGCAAGCCGTTTCGACCAGGGTGGCACAGTAGCGTCGAACGAAGCCCATGACGATGCAACGGAGCGTTGTGGTCAAGTCGACGCTCAAGATCCTCTCTTCGATTATTCCCCAAACGGCGCCAGCTGCAGCGTGTGCATCGAACTGGTCGCCGAGCACGACCCAGCAATAGCGGCTGGTGCTTTCAGAGTAGAGGTGCCGACAGGCAATGGTCGCTCCCTTTGGATCTGCTTGCGCGATCAGGGCACGAGCCAGGGATTCCGCAGCAAATGTCGAAGCGAGCAATGCCGACTCAGCCGACTGCGCCTCGGGCTCAGGAAGGATGCTATTGCCTTTTGTCATTGGTGCTCCCGTCGGGCCAAACTGCTTAGTGCACTTGAGCCCGAAGTCTGCAACGCGCGACCCTTGGAGATCTTACGATTCAAGTTGCACGGCTTGGGCGCTTCGAAGCCAACCCAACTCCGAGACGTCACCTTCTGTCACCCGGCAGGCTAGGCGGCCTGAATCCGTGACCCTTCCGGCCAAGCGCCACGCGCGGGTCACCCCTGACTACTGCAGCAAACTTCGTGATTCCGGCGGAGCCTCTTCGTCAGCCAGACCCAATGCGTTGTCCAGCCGCTCGTAGATGTCGCCTGGCACGTGGACGAATTTCCATGCGGCACGAATGCGCTCGGGAAGTTGAGACGTGTCCCTGGATACGACTTGCATGCGCAGTAATCGCGTACGGATCCCATCGATCAATTCAGGATCCATCTCGGCAGGAAAGCGCAGTGCCACATCACATGTAAGCAACATCGGGTCGAAGAGTGAGGGGAAGGAGAAGTCGCACAGCATTCCAGCAACACTGATGTTCACGATGTCCGCCCTGATTTCTATGCCTTTCGAGCGGACATGCGCTTGGCTGCCAGGAATGCAAACACGCCGAAACTGGCGGCGATTGCGCGGATCGAAGACCGAAGTGATGGCTGCGGCAATGTCAGTCGCGGTGCATTGGGCGTCGAGAAACGCGTGCACACCCGATGTGGCCAATTCGTCCCTGCGATTCGACGATGTGGCCTCGGACACTAGGAAAATGTATCCGATGCTCGACGCGCGATTTTGGCTGTGTATTTGTTCGATCCAGCCTTGTTTGACCGAGCCCGCCAGGAGTTCGTCGCAGATCACGATGTCGAATACCCCACTGCCCACGCGAACCACCAGTTCGTCTGCGGTGTCTACTTCTTCGATAATGAAATCAGGAGCTTCCGCAAGCGTGCGGCGACGCAAGATCGACCTAGCTGCTTTCGAATTGTGGGCGACCAGGATTCTTCCGCGCATGACAGTGGCTTGCCTCCCAAGTAGCTTCAGCGACCAAGATCCAACGTTTGGACTGGCGGGATGAACGAAGCGTCCGAAGCAATACGGCTGCACCTGGTTGGACATTAGCCGGACTGCTATGGCAGCTGGAATTGATGCACGCCGCCGCGTTGCCAGGTGGGGTCGCTGTGATCCGCGCACACAGCGCAGCTCACCAAAGTTGCCGCCGAAGGAAGATCTGCGAACGAAATGATTTTATTCGTGGTACGTTTTTCCGTTCAGGTTGGCGTGCAGTTTTGTGTGCCGGCGTCGAGCAAGTCGGTGGAAGTCCTGGAGGTCACTGTGTCCATTCATTCAACACTTAGGTTCGCAGGCTGGGTGGTTATTCCGATGTTGATGTGCGCCTGCGCAGGACATCCGGTCGTGGACGTCGAGGGGCTCTCTGGCAGCGCCAAGACAAGAGGCGGCGCGGGGAGCACGAACACCTCCGACCCAACCACCGCAGGAGGGGCGCCAGTCCAGGTCACGACCGGGCAGGCTGGCTCTGGCGCTAACAGCGCATTCTGTAAGGCAACCTGCGCCACAAAAGAATGTGGTCCTGTCTCGAACCAGTGCGGCGACTTCATCGACTGCGGGGGTTGCACGGCGCCCGAGACCTGCGGCGGTTCCGGGATCCCGAGCATCTGCGGCGCTGCCGTTCCCATGTGTGTGCCAACTACTTGCGAGACGCTCGGAGCAACCTGCGGCATGCAAAGCGATGGGTGTGGCGGGATCCTCAATTGTTGGAGTGACGCCGCCAAAGCTTCGGGCACCGAGCCCGCGTGCGAAACAGTGGGGCAACTCTGCGTCAACGGCGCTTGTTCATCTACTGCCCCAGCATGCACGAAACTTACCTGCGCAGACTACGCTGGTAACCCAAACCTGTGCGGTGCGGTCAGTGACGGTTGCAGCGCCGTCCTTGACTGCGGCTTCACTTGCGGCGTTGGCGAGGGTTGTATCGATAGCAAGTGTACCAAGCTCTGCACACCCATCACTTGCTCAGCGGCCATAGCCAAGCTGCCAGTCGGTTACTGTGACGTCATTCCCGACGGCTGCGGTGGCATTGTCGCCAATTGCAGCACGGCTTGCAGCGCGGGTGATTCGTGCGGTGGCGACCCGACGAAGCCAGGGCAGTGTGGCAAAGGGACGATTACGACCTGCACGCCGAAAACCATCGCCGACTGCGCCAGCACTTGCGGAGCCATGAGCGACGGCTGCAATGGCATCATCCAATGCCCCACAACTTGCGCAACCGGTCTAACCTGCGGGGGCGATCCTTCCAAGCCCGGTCAATGCGGGACGCCCACCTCCGTCTGCCAGCCAACTACCTGCAGCGCGCAAGGCGCAACATGCGGGCAGATCCCCGATCTTTGCCAGAGCCTGCTCAATTGCGGCACCTGCCCTGACACCAAGACTTGCGGAACGGGTAACACTTGCATCAGCACGACACCAACCTGCACGCCAAAGACATTAGCGCAGGTCTGTGCTGGGATCTGCGGACAACAGAGCGACGGCTGCAATGGCACTGTTGATTGTGGCGGTTGCCCCACTGGCCAGACCTGTGGTGGCGGCGGCCCAAGTCTCTGTGGCAGCACGAACAGCTGTAGCGCGAAGACCCAAGCTGAAGTCTGCAACTATACCGACTCCTGCGGTTACCAGTCCGACGGTTGCTCTGGCTCGGTCAACTGCGGCGGCTGCACCTGGCCAAAGACGTGCGTGGGAACCAAGGGCCTGTGCACTATGCCCAGCGTTGCTGGTTGCGACAACCTGTGTCCCTTCATTGACACAAGCTGCACCCAATCCGGCAACAACCCAACGCAGGTTTCCGGCAAGGTCTATGCCCCGAACGGCACGACTCCGCTGTATAATGCGCTCGTCTATGTCCCGAACGGTGCGCTCCCTTCGATCACAACTGGCGCTACTTGCGAGCGCTGCGAAAACGAGAATCTTGGTAACCCGATCGCCGCCGCATTGACGACCGCCGACGGCAGTTTCACGCTGAACAACATCCCCGCAGGTACGAGTTTCCCACTGGTGATGAAGATGGGCAAATGGCGACGCGTCGTCACGGTTCCCGCGGTCAATCGCTGCGGATCTCTGACGTTGACAGCCGAGCAAACGCGCCTGCCGAAGAATATGGCCGACGCGGACACCGCCAATGTCAAGTACGTCAATATTCCAAAATTCGCTGTGGTTTCTGGCCTCGTCGATGCCATGGAGTGTGTGCTGCGTAAAGTCGGAGTCTCAGACTCGGAGTTCACCCGGCCAAGCGGTACTGGGCGCATTCAAATGTATCGCGCTCCGGTCAATTTCAACAAGAATGGTGGCGTCAGCAGCGGCGGTGGCGGCGTCATGGGGTGCGTCAACTTCAAGACTGGCAGCACAACCCAATGCGCATCCGCCAAGGATACGGATGTCGTTCAAGACAAATTGGCTGACCTATTTGCCAATAACAAACTGAACCAATACGACCTCGCCGTTTTCGACTGCGAGGGTGCCGCCAACAACCATAACACCTACGATCCTGCACTGCTCACCTGGGCCAATGCAGGTGGTCGGGTATTTGCTTCCCACTACAGCTACAAGTACCTAGATGACAATGGAACGTTTGCGAATTCCGCTGCCTGGGGCGGAACCGCATCCGGCAATACTGCGGACACAGGGATCATTGACAAGAGTGACCCAATCAACAACCCGAAGGGGGTCGCGCTGAATGCCTGGTTGGGCAACGTCAACGCGTGGAGCCCCACGTATGGAGACGGCTACATTTCCATCACTGACCCCCGGTATTACGTCACCGGCGTCAAGACCGGCAGTGAGCGGTTCATCTACACCGACACCTCGGTCAAGATTGGTGGCACACAGATCTGCAAGGCAAACGCCGTCCAGCAGTATGCCTTCAATACCCCGCTCAATGCCGCCAAGAGCAGTATTTGCGGTCGCGTCCTCTACAGCGCCTTCCACGTTGCTGGGGCGTCTGGAATCGCTGACAAGGTGTTCCCGTCGTATTGCGACTCGGGGCCGCTCACGGCACAAGAAAAAGTCTTGATGTTCATGCTCTTCGACTTGTCCGCTTGTGTGTCGGTCGGTGTGCCCCCGCAGCCACCGAGCTGTACCAAAAACACGTGTGCAAGTCTAGGTGCCACGTGTGGCTCGCTCTCCGACGGGTGCGGCGGCGTGCTCAATTGCGGCACTTGCGTTGCTCCCGCTAGCTGCGGCGGTGGTGGCACGCCGAATCAATGTGGGAACAACTGCACTCGTACTACGTGCGGCGCACAGGGTGCCAATTGCGGCATGATTGCAGATGGCTGCGGTGAGATCCTTAGCTGTGGAACGTGCGTTGCACCCGCCACGTGCGGTGGCGGGGGAACCGCGAACGTATGCGGCACGCCTGTATGCTCGCCCAAGATTTGCAGCGATGTCGGCGCACAGTGCGGATTCATTTCTGACGGCTGCGGTGGACTCGTCGATTGCGGCACTTGCACGAGTCCGGCCATATGCGGCGGTGGGGGAACGCCCAACGTCTGTAGCACCGGAACTTGCACGCCATCCGGAAACTGCGGCAGCGCCAACTGTGGCTTTGTCAGTGACGGCTGTGGTGACTCGGTCTCCTGTGGCACTTGTCCCACGGGGTTTGCCTGCGTCGCAGGAGTTTGCACCGGGACGACCTGCATCAAACGCAGCTGTTCTGCGGTCGGAGCCAGCTGCGGCTTCATTGGTGACGGTTGCGGCGGAGTCCTAGACTGCGGTGACTGCAATGTTCCTCAGATCTGCGGTGGTGGTGGCATTGCTAGCAAGTGCGGTGGCGACTGTACACCACGCACTTGTGCCCAAGTCGGGGCCACCTGCGGAGCGATTAGCGACGCCTGTGGTGGCATTGTCAATTGTGGCGTTTGCGTCGCACCGGCAACCTGCGGCGGCGCTGGCGTCTCAAACCAGTGCGGCGCGGGCACCTGTGCGCCACGCAACTGCACCCAAGCAAATGCAGAATGCGGTTCAGTCGGCGACGGTTGTGGCAACGTACTCAACTGCGGCACATGCGCCGCTCCGCTATCCTGCGGTGGCGCTGGCGTTGCCAACCATTGCGGAACTGGTGGCTGCGTGCCACTCACCTGCGCGCTGCAGGGTGCCAACTGTGGCCCGGTGGCAGACGGCTGTGGCAACCTGCTTAACTGCGGCAACTGCCCAGTTGGTGAAACCTGCGGTGGCGGCGGTGTCGCCAGCCAATGCGGAAAGACCGTTTCCTGGTAGTTTGACCTGCAGGCCACGGTCAGGGTAGTCCCGCGCGCTGCGCGATCCACACCTGTGGGTCGCGCAGCGCGCGTTTTATCGACGAAGCTTGCTGTCAGCGACACCATTTGGCAACGATCGAAAGCTCGAGGCGGCGCGCTCGTGACCACCTGTTGCTACAGCATGAACGCAGGCGAGTTCATTCAAGCGTCGAGCGTCGTCGTAGACCGATGCCTTCAATTGCTTGATCTGGTCGATGGGATCAGAAGTACGACATTGGCCCTGCTGACCGGGATTGGGCCCCACCGATTCAAGGGCGAAGTACCTTCGGCCGCAACGGTGCTACCGCGAGATTCACCCCAAACGGCGGGTACCAAAGCACAACCGAACGCAATGCTCGGTCCGGTTCGCTCGGTAGCTCGATGCGCTGCTCGGACACCGAACGGTCGAGCTCGGCCATGTCGTACTTCATCTCCGTCTCGCCAAGAATCCGCGTGCTCGATGCGCGTTCGTGGCCAACTAGGTATACGCGCACAGCTCCCTCTTGCGCGACCGTCACGTTGTTTAGGCGCAGCTCATAGTTGTCTCCCCGACGGACAATCCTTGCGCTGCCGCCCGCAGCCTTTGCAACGCGTTCAAACGTGCCCTCGAGGAGGATCTGTTCGGAAGGAACCGACACGACAGCGCCAACGGCCGAGGTCTGCGCCACAGGACCTGGCTTGAGCGACGTCCCGTTTCGGCAGTCGCTTGCGGTCAATGCCACGAGCATAGTCAACAGCCGACCGAGACTAGAATGCCAATGCCCAAGCAACGCTCGCATGGTCGGAGGGTTCGCGCGAATTGCCATCATCATGCCTTCGAGGGCTCACCTTAAGTGGCGATCAGTTGGGTGATGAAGGGCTTGATCGCTTCAACACCCTTGGCATCAACCAGGCGCAGCGTCTCAGAGCCGACTACAGCCATATCTACCTTGCCACGCAGATACGCCAGATCTCCGCGATCGCGCACGCCGAACCCGAGCGCAATTGGAAGTCGGGTTGCTGCCCGACAGCGCTGGAGGTACTCGGCCAGATCCGCCGAAAACTCGGTGGTCTTGCCGGTGACACCCTTGCGGGCGACGCAGTAGACAAAACCGCGTGCGTGGGAAGCTATTTCACGCATACGTGACGCGGGAGTGTTAGGCGAAAAGATGAAGATCGGGTCCAATTGCTGCGACTCCATGGCAACGAGGTACCGGTTGCCTTCCTCGGGAGGTAAGTCGGGCACGATAGCGCCACGGATCCCTGCCTGCTTCATTTGACCGACAAAGCGTTCAACACCGCGCACGAACAGCGTGTTGTAGTAGCCCATGAACAAAAACGGTATCGGGTGTCGCTTCGTAACTGTCTCGGCAAACCTGAAGCAATCGTCAACCCGAATCCCCGAAGCAAGTGACAGCTGATTGGCACGCAAAATCACTGGCCCGTCGGCGATCGGTTCCGAGAATGGGATCTGAAGTTCCATCACGTCGACCCCAGCCTCTACCATCGCGTCGACGATCTCGAGCGAGGCCGACAGACTCGGGTAGCCGATAACGATATGCGTCATCAGCAAGAGTTCATGCTTCTTACTTTGCTCTGCAATGTATGCTTCGATCATTGTCCGTTTTCCTAGCTTCGGTCAGCGGTTACGAACTCTGTTGGTATGCGGCCGCTTTCTTGCAGATGAATTCCTTCCACTTCGGGTCATCGAAGGCGTCTGCCACGGTGAAGATGTCTTTGTCACCGCGACCGGACTGGTTAATAAGAATGATGTCATCCGGCAAAAGTGCAGGCGCTTCTTTGAACGCCTGCGCAAAAGCGTGTGCGGATTCAAGCGCGGGGATCAGACCTTCCTTGCGCACCGTCAACTCGAGGGCGTCGATGACTTCCCGATCGGTTGCGGCTTCGAACCGGACGCGCCGAGTCTCGTGATAGTGCGCCAAGATGGGCGAGACGCCGACGTAGTCAAGCCCGGCGGCAACGCTGTGGGTCTCGCGCATCTGCCCGTCATCGTCCTGCAGGAAGAACGTGCGGTAGCCTTGCGCCACGCCAATGCTCGCACTGGTTGACGCCAAGCGCGCCGCATGAGCGTCGGTATCGACCCCATGGCCCCCAGCTTCAACCCCAACAAGTTCGACCGAGGCGTCGTCGAGAAAGCCACTGAAGATCCCCATGGCGTTGGACCCCCCTCCGACGCAGGCATAGACTCGTTTCGGCAATTTTCCGAATTGGTCGAGCATCTGCTGACGCGCTTCGGTGCCAATGATCGACTGAAAGTAGGTGACCATGGTCGGGAACGGGTGGGGACCACAAGCCGTACCGAGCACGTAGTGCGTGCTGTCCATATTCGTCACCCAGTCGCGGAATGCTTCGTTGATGGCGTCTTTGAGCGTACGCGACCCATCACGCACAGGTACGACTTCGGCTCCGAGGCGTTCCATCCAGAACACGTTGGGCCGCTGTCGTTCAACATCTACTTCACCCATGTAGATCGTGCACTCGAGACCAAACTTGGCAGCCATCGTGGCCGTGGCGACGCCATGTTGCCCCGCACCCGTCTCGGCGATGACGCGCCGTTTGCCCATTCGTTTGACCAGTAATCCCTGGCCCATGACGTTGTTGGCCTTGTGCGCGCCAGTGTGGTTGAGGTCCTCTCGCTTGACGAAGATCTTGGCGCCTCCAAAATGCCGAGTGAGGTTCTCGGCGAAGGTGATGGGCGTTGGACGACAAGAGTAGCTGGCCATGAGCCGTTTGAACTCAGCCCAAAAACCCGGATCATTCTTCGCCTGTTCGAATGCATCGATCAGTTCGTCGAAGGTCGCCATCAGAATCTCGGGCACGAAGGCCCCGCCAAATTGGCCGAAATATCCACGGGATTTCATGCTTCTTCCTCTTTTTGCGCACGAAGTTCTGCCAAAGCCAAAGAGTCGGTCAGCGATTGCGCCAAGGCTACTCGATCCGTTAGCGCGAAGATCCGCGCAAAAATCGCCGACTTGGCGGCTGCGAAGTGCAGCGTGCGCTCGATGAGCAGTGCCGGGTGGCTCGGTTTGACGCGAAGGGCCTGTGACTCGCGTGTCGCGAGCGCCGTTACGCGAATTGTCTGCTGGCCCCCGACCGGGCGCCGGTGGTAGCGACGCTGCACCAGACGACTAAGCGCCTCACTTGCCACGGGCTGACTGTCGAAGTCCGGAAAAACTGCGGCATCTAAGTACATGCGTTCGAGCAACACAGGCTCCTCGTCAACACTGCCAAGTCGAGCAAAGACAAAGCCTTCGCGACTGGCAATTGGACCCGCCTCGACCCCAAAGCGCTGGCAGTGCTTGACCTGCTCGACGATGTTGGTCTCGAGCGACACACCAGCGCCCTCGAAAGCCGCAATCGTGCCCCCGAGTGTGAAAAGATCCACTTGAGTGCGGGGCGGCAATACGAACGTTCCTGACCCACGTCGGCGCTCGAGCAGGCCCTGACGAACGAGGTAGTCCGTGGCCTGACGCACCGTTGGACGGCCAATCCTGTGCAATGCAGACAGTTCATGTTCCGACGCAATGCGTTCGCCAACCACCAGTTTTCCCGAGTAGATACGTTCCTCTAACTCACTGGCGAGCTGCCGGTAGAGCGGGATGGGTGCCTCGGGATTGAGCATCGGGAGGATAGTAGCGTCTGGGGGTCAAGTTGTCAAGACAACTTGACCTGATGGGTCGGCTTCGCTAATGCGCCGACATGACTTCCACTCCGCGGGATCCTGGGGCGCCCGAGTCGGTCATGCCGACTCGAGTGTCTGGCTTCATCTCCGACCTGAGCGTCTTCTGGCGCGCCTTGTCAGCACTTTTGTGCATTGGCTTCGTGCTTTGGCTATTCGTCTCGTGGAACAAGTACTCCACACACTTCGCCCAAAGCTCTGACGTGTGGCGTGTCGGCGGGACTCACTTAATTGAGATCACGCTCATCCCAGAAGACGTGCGGAACCTAGCCTGCTCTTCCGACACTGAATTCAGCGGGCTTCGATGCGGCTTCCACCGCAACGGTTCGCCGTTTGGGTCGGCTGGTTCTGACGACGAGATCACGCTTCGTCCCTACAACACGGTCAAAAACGAACTGTTCCTCACCGCAGGTCTGTGGAGTTCGCCAGTGATGAGGCAAGGCCTGCCGAAGGAGCGCTTCAGCATTACCTGCAACTACACCATCGTTGGAGTCACGCGGTCGGTTTCGCTGCGTTGGGGCCCAACTGCCCCATTCGGTCCAGTGCAGACGAGTGTGCCCGTGGGACGCCTCTCCAATTGTGTGTTCCCACAATGACCACTGAATCCCTCACGGTCCGGTTCATTCCACAACTCAAGGCCGTCTACGCGTGGCTGATTCAGAGATTTCGCGAGCAATCGCGACCAATCCAGTTTACCTCCGTGTGCCTGGCGCTGATGCTGGTGGGCGGCGTGGTGCTGCGCGTGATTGGTTACGCTAATCCTCCGTGGTTTACCTTCGACGAGGAGCTCTTCATCAAGAATGCCCATGCGTACTTGATGCGAACGCCCGACATCAACGATCACCCGCCGTTTGGCAAGATGATCCAGACGCTGGGACTGCTCGCCTTGGGCTACAACAGCACCGGTTGGCGGTTTATGTCGGTCGTATTCGGCGTCTTCACGATTGTGTTGGCAGGCATGCTTGGCCAAAGCATGTTCAACAGCAAGCGTGCTGGCTGGTTTGCTGCAGCCTTCATCGCTGCCGACGGCTTGTTCCTATCGTACTCGCGAACAGGCTTGCTCGACGGCTTGCTCGTGTGTTTTGTACTGTGGGCCATGCTGGCTGCAACATCGGCGCGTAGCTGGTTCGGTGTGCTCTTGTCGGCCGTTCTCGTGGGGCTCGCCACCACGATCAAGTGGAGCGGCGTGATGACCGTGGTACCGGCGGCCATTGCCATCATGATGCTCGGTCGGGTCCATTGGCTGCATGTCTTGCTGTTCGCGGTCGTGCCGTTGGTGCATGCGCTAGTATGGATGTGGGGCCTGAACATCACCGGGCAGGCGCACGATATCGGCTCACTCGGTAAGCTGATGCTCAGTCTGTATCGGCACCACCTTGATATGTCGAAGCATCGAAATGAGTTGGCTTCGCCCTGGTACAGCTGGATCTACATGTACCATCCGATCGTAGTGAAACTGAGCAGTCACGGGTGGGTCAATCGCTACTCGTCAAGTCTCAGCAATCTCGTTTTCGTTTATGCAGGCATTGCCGGGCTCGCGCTGCTTTCAGTCGGAGTGGCAATAGTCAGTTCGTCTCGCAAAGTCGCAGGCAAGTTGGGCAGCTGGTACACGCCCGAGCTTGGAAATGGGATCCTCGTTGCGGTGGTTGGTTGGTGCGCGATGTTGGCACCATGGACAGTGGCGAGAAAGGGCTACGTCTTTCACTACCACTACATGCCGTCGTTCGCGTTCTTGGTCCTGCTCTTGGCCGGGTTCTTCGCGCATATTGAGCGCAAGAAAGCGATATTCGCTGCGATCTTCGTCGGCCTTGCCTGCGCCGTAGCGGTATTCTACGCGCCAGTTTGGGCCGAGATCCCCATCAGCGAGAAGCATGCCCATTGGCGGCTGATTTGGCGCCTCTGGCGCCCCTAGACGTCCTGACATTTCCACGGGTAAGCAAGCTCGGTGCCGTCATGCACCGAGCTTCTCTATTCTGAGAACGCCGTACACCGCGACGCGCCAACCAAAGCCCGAACTGCTCAGAGACAGCCGGGCTTATACACTTTGATGCCGTTCTCGAAATAGAACGGAGGGTCACAGTTCGCACTCGGTTTCTTGCTCGCAGATGCCGGATACTTCGCACTTGAGCGGCCTGATGAAACTGCGGGTTTCGATGGCTTAAGAGCCGATTCAGCGGGGCTGGCCAAAGTTGCAACGGGCTGCAGCATGATCTCGAGCGCCAGATCGCGCTCGAAGCGGACGATCTTCACGTATGGTTCGTGCCCAGCCAAGGTCGCGCGGACCTCGTGGTCGCGGGAGTCGGTGGCGACCGTCAGAAGTGCCGGGTTGCCGCTCAAGGGATTGCCATCGACCGACAATGAGGCTGCTGCCGGAGCCGCCGTGAGACGGATCTGAATTCGCGCCGGAGTGACGGGCGAGACGTTGTTCGCAGCCAGATCGGTGCGACTGCCACGCCACGTCAGAAATCCGATCATGCCGCCAAGCGCGAGAACCGCCGCACCAACCGCGATGATCACGGTCCAAATCATCTGCCGCTTGCGCTCCATCACGACTGACTGCAGGGTGACCCCGGTACCTGAGGCCACGATTGCCTCCAGCCCCTCGGGGATCGGCGGTGGCGGATCGGAAAGCGGCGCGGTCAGGGCCAGATGAATCTGCTTTTTTCGCGCGTCGTAGTGTTCTGCAAATACCTCGGAAACGAGCTTTCCGACATCGCGCATGCTCGTTTTCGGGCTGAGCTCCGCCAAAAGCTGGTCGACGGCATCGCGCATCTCAAGCGCGGTGGCGTAACGATTTTCGGCGTCCGGCGCCAGCGCCTTCATAATGATCTCTTCCAGCTTCGGATCAACGGGGCGCTTTTCACTGGGTTTCAAAATATTGCCGTCGATGAGAGCACGCATCACGTCGCCCTCGGGCAATCCGTCCCACAATTTGACGCCGGCCGCCGCGTGCCACAGCATGCAACCAACCGCGTACAAGTCCGCGCGACGATCAACGTTTTCGCTGAGCAACTGTTCGCGCGGCATGTAGGTGATCTTTCCCTTGATCACACCGGTCCGCGTTTGGCCTCCAGCGTCGGCGGCCTTGGCGATGCCAAAATCCAAGACCTTGACGACGCCATCGTAGGTCACAAACACGTTTTGCGGACTAACGTCGCGATGCACTATGTTGAGCGGCGTTCCGTCGTAGTCCTTCAATTCATGCGAGTAATGCAAGCCAGCCAAGGTCTCGGAGATGACCTTCAACTGCATGGGCAGAGTAAAGCGCTCATTGGCCTCTTGGATCAGCGCGGACAGCGGCTGGCCCTCGAGGAACTCCATGATGATACATGGCAACGCCGTATCGACGACCTCATACACCTGCACCACGTTGGCGTGATTGAGGCGAGCCGAAAGCCTGGCTTCGGCGAGAAACATCTGGCGCAGCTCCTCGTCAGTGACAAGTTCCTTGCGCATGGTCTTCAAGACAACAAGCTTGTTGAAGCCACTTGGACCGCGCCCAACCGACAAGAGCACATCCGCCATGCCACCGTGGCCAAGCGATAGGATTGGTCGGTAACGCAGCCCTGACTGGCTCTGCACTGCAGGGGTCGTCGCTCTTTGCGAACTCATCGCGCTCCGCGGCGAACTTTGGTCGGTTGTTGCGCTCAAGCAGTGGCTCCTGGTTCTGAATTATAGCGGTTTGCCAAATCACGGTGTTGAGATCGTCGAGAATTGTGGCAAATTTCGGAGCTCCCAAAAACAACGTCGGTCGTCCGGATGATGGCTTTCGCCAGACAGCTGATCGCGCCACATGACGACGTGCGAAGGTCGTACTGATATCTTGTCCAGGTGAACGTCAGCAGTATATCTCTCGGGTTCCGCAAAGTTTCATTTCTAGGCTAGCCTAGGTCGAGCACTCCGATGGACGAACCCACCAGCTACCTTGCCCTGGCAAAGGTGATGACCGTTGATGAGTTCGTAGCGCAATCGAATCCGTTCTTTCTAGTCAAGCGGCCGCGAAAGCTAGTGAGTCTGGGCCATATTGACCCGGTTGCTATTTCGTTCGAGACGCAGCTCACCAAGCTCGAGATCGACCCCTACGCTGCCGAATGGCGCATTGTACCGGTGAAGAAGCGCGAAGGAAATCCTTACCCAGAGCGCTTCTCGATCGGGCGAGCCCCGAATTGCGACATAGTGATCCGATTGCCTTCGGTGTCGAAAGTGCACGCCCACATTCAAGTCGGTAACGCCGGTTCGTACAGTTTGCGTGACAATCAGGCGTCCAATTCGACTTTCATCAACGGCCGCCGACTCGACGCCAAGACCAGTGCCCCATTGAAGCTTGGCGACGAGATTGCATTTGGTTCCATTGAACTGCAATTCGTGGACGCGGCACAACTCTACAGGATCTTGCATTCGGAAGTGGCCCCGTCGAAATCGCCGACGCGCAGGCCGCCGAACTCGCGCTAAGGTCACGGCGCGCTTGCAGATGGTTTGCGATGGTCTCGCGCTCAAAACGAGGCTGCTATAAGCACTCGGGCTTGTATGTCTTGATGCCGGCGGCGTCAATCGCGTAAGGCGTACTGCAATTGCCGTTAGCGGTAGGTTCCGTTGCGGCGGGCACGGTCCTATTGACGTGCCCCTTGACTGCGCGCACGACTGGCACTGGTTCAGCAACGCTGACACGTACCTTGTCCGTTCCATTGTCCAGTCGCTTGTCGGACACCTTGGCCGCCACTACCGGCGTGTCCGTGGGCGGCAATGGTGCCAACGCCAGGACCACCGTTAGGTCGCGCTCAAACTGTACGCTGCGCTGCAAGCTAGCGTACCCAGGCGCTTCGGCCACGAGACTATGCAGTTGCTTGTCTGAACGCCGATGCGTCGTAAATGGATTCGTCACCGGCTCGCCGTCGAGTACGAGTCGGGCATCGCCCGGCGACACGCTGATCGAAATTGTCACCTGCGGTGCGGGCGCCACTTGTCGGACACTGTTCCCCGGATTCGGACTGCCAATGCCCCTGGCAACGCGGAGCTGGACCTTATGAATCTGCACGCCAAGCGGCGCGCGATAGGCCCAACCCGTTGCCGTTGCTGCGACCAACAAGCCAAAGGCGACCAACCAACCCCAACGCGCCTTGGGTGGGTCGGACCGAACGACGACTAGCGGTTCGGCTCCAGGTAGGAACCGCCTCGGTGAGGTTGCTTCCGACCTGGCGTCACCCGCGGGCAAATCGTAGACTCGCGTCACATCTTCGTAACCTACGCCCACATTTGGTTGCTTGCCCTGCGCGCGTAACAATTCCTCAATTGGGATTTCGCCCACTCGCGTCACATCGTCTGCTGCGGACATCTGGGGCTTGACCGTCGGTGTCTCGCCATGCAGTAGCTTGTCGACAACTTCGGTCGAGTAGGTGCGCGTTTGGTCTTGCTCTTCTCGCATTCGTGATTCAGCGAAATGAGGACCAGGTCGGCGCTGCGAGGCAGCCGCGATGTCTGCGGGTACCGCCGGAGCCTTGGGTATCGAGATTTCGTCAATCATCGCGTCAGCAGCTGGTGGAGCTGTGGGCACCGCACTGCGACGCAGCCGAGGATCGCTCAGATTAGGGCGAAAGATCTGCGTCCGCTCGGACGGAGGGGAACTTGGTTTCTGCAATGCCTCATCGACTCTTGCGGCCAGAGCACTAGCCCTTCTTGACGATTGGAACCTCTCTGCGGCAGGCGCGGCTGGGCTTCTTACTTCAGCCGTAGCACCCGAGCCAGGACTGGCGGTCGTGCGGGTGGATGTTGAAGGCTGCACGCCCTTTTTAGTGGATTCTGCCGAGTCGGTCTGAGGCAGGTCGATTTTGCCGAACGCTTTCGGCCCGGACAAGGTTTTCGGCACAGCGCTTACTGAAGCCGCCGGCCTCGGCACTGTAGTCCCCGATCCCAAAGGCGATGACCTCGGCACTGCACCCGCTGAAGTCAGTGGCGACGGCCTCGGCACTGTAGCCTCGGGCCCTGATGGCGTTGGCCTCGGCACTGCAAGTGCGGAGGCTGGCGGCGTCAACTTCTCGCCCGGGCGGGGCGGTGGCGGCACATGCGGTCGTTTGGCCTTGTCCACGGTGGAAAGCGACCCCGCGCCGATGACGCCAACTCCAGAATGTGAGGGCGGGTTGCTAGCGTCGGGTGAAAGTAGGTTCGGTGTTGGGGCAGACTCCGGCGACGCAACGAGGTTCTTCGCAGTCACCACGCGGGTTACTTCGTCAGGCATATCGACGTTCACGTCGTTGGACATGTCTTGGCGCATTCCGTGAGGCGGTTGGGGGTGCGAGAGGGACATTTCGACACACCTCTGGTACAAGGGTTCGCGGCATATTTGCAGGCTTCATGCCGACACATACAGTTCCAGGTTTCCATTATGGCAGCACGCTGCGGCATGACAATACCTGAATCGTGATCAGCATGCGCAAGCTTGGCGTGCAGCTTGTGCAGGGTATTGCGCATTCGGTGCATCTGCCCAGCACTCCACTATGGGGCGCGTGCGACTACGGTGTGGAAGTATTCAAGTGGGATACACCAGCACCGCAGGCATCATGCCAGCGCGGGCGCCACGCGACCTCGCACACCCGCGACCACGGGCGAGGTTCCTGGGCGGTTCGAGCGCCTGGAAACCCAGCGGATCGCATGCTCCGCGCGTTGTTCACCTTGACGCAAAAGACGAGTCTGGTAGAAGGGTCGGGTCCTACGCAAGTAGCCCTGTGGGCTCACCGACTAAACGCCTTGAACCCCGCCAGATCCGGAAGGAAGCAACGGTAGAGGAAAGTGAGTGTGGTGGGCCCTTACCATTTAAGGTTCTGGAGGAACGCTCCGGGAAATAAGGCGAGCGTGGTGCTTGGACCTCTGCGACACAAGTGATGTTTGTCTGGACCTCAATCCACTCTTCCCTATTCGTGGTTGTGGAAAGACGGGGCATGCGACGTCAGGTGTGCAATCGCACCGATGTCCCACAGCCCTTGGATAGAGTGCCGAGGCAAGCTCAAAGCGCAGTCTTGATTTCGTTCCGAGCGGTGCCGAGTGCCGACGCAAGTTGTTGGGCAAACGGACCTTCGCGCAGTTCGCCAACGACATGAATCGTCTCGACGATAGCGTCACTCTGGCGAGCACCGCGTAGGCGCAGACACGCGTGATCGAACTTAAGCGAGCAATATACGCCACGTGCGCCCGCATACTTCGACAATGCGTGGGTGACGGCGCCACCGATGTGCTCCTGCAGAGTCAGGCGCCGACTGTATGCATCGACGATCCGCGCCACTGTTCCGAACCCGAGGATTCTCGACCCAGGAAGGTAGGCGACCGTCGCCTGACCCTGCGCCGGGAGCAAGTGATGGGAACACATCGTCATGGTGGTGATGTCCCGCAAGACCACGAGCCCCGCTGATTGCTCTGACATAGAGCCCTGTTCGATGAGCCGCTCGACGTCGACCCACTCACCAGCCACCAAATCCTTCAGGTAGGCATCGACGACCCGCGCCGGCGTTCCGGCAAGCTCGGCTTGATGCGAATCATATCCCATGGCCTCGAGAAAGGCCGAAATTGCCCGTTGGGCCGCGTCCAGATCGGGGGAATGTTTCATGGGGATTGGCTCCGCAGGGCCCAGAGCAAGGGATGATCGCCTGCACCGGCAAGGCGCTCGCACTTAGCACAAGCCCCGGGAAATGCCGGACCAGAGTCGCAATCTTGGCAAATCAGCAGACCTCGATGCAGGCGCTCGAGTTCGTTCTGGCTGCGCAGCAGTTCCGCGACTTCAGCGGCGTTTTCCGCGATCTTCGCCCGCAACAACCCACGTAGCGCGTTCGAAGCAGCTGCGCCAGACACATGGCAGCGCTGCATGTCGAAGAACGCCCGGATCTCTTCGAGCGAAAACCCGGCATGACGCAGTTCGACGATCAACCGAAGACGTTCCAAGTCCTCTGCCGAGTAGCGCCGATGCCTCCCGCTGGTGCGCGCATCGACTGAGAGCAGCCCGCGCTGCTCGTAGAATCGCACCGTCCGAGCCGTGCATTGGCCCTGACGCGCCATCTCACTTGTAGTCCAATGGCTACGCTTAGTATGACTAGTGGTGGTGCTCTTGGTTCGCAACGGTGAAGTGCCGTTCTTTTCTGCTGGAAGGTAGCCGCCTAGAGGTACGGAAACAAGGCGATCGCCACCTTGGTCAGGATGAGATCAGCGATCAATATCGTGATCGCTACCACCACGACCGTCCGCGTCGTGCTGTTGCCAACCCCGGCGGTGCCCCCACGCGTCTGCAAACCGCAATGACAGCCGACAATCGCGATAATCGCGCCAAAGAACGGTGTCTTGAACATCCCGCTCAAGAAGTCCTGCAGGCCAATGCTGGTCAGCGCGCTGTGCAGAAAGAACGAAGCTGGAATACCAAATTCGAGATCAGTAATGAACATGGCACCAGCAAAGCCGAGCACGAGCGCGATCGTTGCCACGATTGGCATCACGATGATGGAGGCCACGAGGCGCGGCAACACCAGCTTCTTGTACGGATCGGCACCGAGTGCGCGCACGGCATCGATCTGTTCGGTGACCACCATTGCACCGACTTCAGCCGCCATGCCGGCACCAATTCGCCCGCCGACGATAACTGCCGTTAGGGTAGGCGCTAACTCGCGAATGAAGCTGAGGCCGACTACGCGCCCCGTATATTCCATGCCGCCAAACTTGCGCAAACCAAAGGCAAACTGGACGCTCATTACCATGCCAATGAACAGGCTCGTTACGGCAACGATTCCGACCGAAGCCACTCCGAGTGTCTCGAGTTGATGGATGAACTCGCGCCACTCGATCGGGCGGCGAAACAGCGCCCTTGCGGCACCAAAAGACATATCCGCGGCTTGCCCGACTTGCCCTAAGAACTCAATCGCACTGTCAATCTGGCGCCCGAGAATGCCGCGCTTTGCCGGGGCAACGAATGCGGTCATGCTGGCGCGGCTCGGTCGATCGACGGACAAGGGTGGGGCAGACGGCGGCGGCTCGCTGACGATCGTCATATCTACCGATCCTTCGTCGCAAAGCCCGTAACGACGCTCTCGAAGACCGCATCGGACTGCGCATTGGCTTTGGCCGTTGCGATCTCGGAAAAATCGTAAACGCAGCCGTCCTTCTTCAAAACGACGACTCGAAATCGCCGCGGGACACCGTCGAGCTTGGCCTTCAATTCAGTGCGCAAGGCCTCGCGACCGTCAAGGGTGAAGGCCTTCTGGTCGACGACCTTGCGCTCGGTGAATTGAATGAACAGGTGTTGGGTCAAGGCGGCCAGCGGCACGTCGTCTGCGTCGCGGCCGCAACGGGCGCTGATCGAGAGGATCGTGTCGGTTGCTGGGTCGCGGTAGGCAAGCCGTGCCCCCTCGACCTCGAGCGGTTGCCATGGTGTCGGGACGGGACCAATCCGAAAGGCGACGTCGCCGAGTTGGTAACTGCGGCCGTCAAACGCCGGCTTGCCGCAGCCGACGCCGATGGCGGCCACACCCGCAAAATAGGCCAAACTGATGGTTGCTCGTCTTGGAAGGATCCGCCGAAGCATGAAAGCACCCGGACCTTACCATGGCTTGCCGAAACTGGCCGCCGATCCTCTCGACTCGCAGGCCCAATTCGCGCTTCGTGCCCGAGAGCGCTAGGCTCCGGCCGTCCGATGATCCCGCTGCGTGACGACAACCCGACTCGAACAGTGCCCTGGGTTACCTACGCGATCATCGCGATCAACGTCGTCGTGTGGGGTTGGCAGCTCACCAGCGAGATGGCAGGCGTCACCTGGCTTGCTGCCGCCTATGGGGTCGTACCACGCCGATTGTTCGCGGATCCGCTGGGTGAGGTCTTCACCATCTTCACCAGCATGTTCATGCATGGCGACTGGGGTCACATCGCAGGCAACATGCTCTTTCTCTACGTCTTTGGCGACAACGTGGAGGATCGCCTGGGACATGGGCGCTACATCGTATTTTACCTACTCAGTGGCTTCTGCGCTGCACTGGCTCAAGCCTTTATCGTTCCCACAGCAATGACTCCGATGGTGGGCGCGTCGGGAGCCATTGCCGGCGCGCTCGGTGCGTACTTGGTGCTCTACCCCAAGGCACCAATCATGGTCTTCAATCCCTTCTTCCCACTTTGGTTCGTCTTCGGCCCAGTGATCATGTTGCCCGCTTGGATCATGGTCGGTGTCTGGTTCGTCTACAACAACTTGCTCCCAGCGCTTGCCAGCGTTGGCACAGCCGACGTGGGAGGCGTCGCCTTCTTTGCGCACATTGGCGGATTTCTGGCCGGTCTTGTCAGTGTCAAGCCATTGTGTCGCGGCCGAGGGTCGAGAGACCTGCGCGCCTGGTCAGGGTGGCGCCCTCCACCGGGTTCAACGCGCCGTGCCTGGCCAACGGATCCCCGCCGCCGACCGCGCAGTTTCTACGATCGCGATGGGTGGTACTAGACGCGGGTCGACTGACGATCCGCGCAGCCAACAGCGCAGTTTCTAAAATCGCGGCAAGCGAAACGAGCACAGCCTAAACTCGCTTGGTTTGTTTGGTTTGCGCGACGTGGTAGCACCGCGTTCCGCCTTGCCCATTCGGTTGAGGCAAGTTACGACACCTGCTCCACATGACCGATCTACAGCTCTACAGCACGCTCTCGCGCAAGCTCGAACCAATTGCACGCAATGCCGACGGCTCGATCGGGATCTACCTCTGCGGTCCGACGGTCTACGATGCACCTCACGCTGGCCACGCACGCAGTGCACTCGCACCTGACGTGCTGGTTCGGTTTCTGCGAGCCCGCGGTGAACGCGTCACCTACGTACGCAATATCACCGATGTGGACGACAAGATCCTTGACCGCGCCAAGAAGAACGGTGAGCCGCCGCTTGAGCTGTCGGCGCGCATGGCAGAAGTCTACATCGATCAGATTGGGCAATGTGGATGCCTCTTGCCAGATCACCAGCCGCGCGTCAGCGCACATATCGAACAGATCATTGCCTTGGTCGAACAACTCGTTGGCAATGGGTCAGCCTACGTCGTCGATCGACCGAACCAGACCAAGGACGTATATTTCGCTGTGCGAAGCTTCCCTGAATACGGCAAGCTCTCGCGACGCCGGATCGACGAGCTTGAGGTGGGTGCTCGTGTCGAACAAGACGTGCTCAAGCGTGATCCCCTCGATTTTGCTCTGTGGAAAGGGGCAACCGCCGAAGAGTGGGGTTGGGACAGCCCCTGGGGACGCGGTCGCCCCGGTTGGCACATCGAGTGCTCGGCAATGAGTCGGCACTACCTCGGTCACGGGTTTTCGGTCCACGCCGGTGGAATGGATCTCATCTTCCCCCACCATGAAAATGAAATCGCACAGAGTGAAGCCGCCAACATCGGGGCCGGCCCATTCTGCAAGGCGTGGATTCACAACGGCTTCGTCAACGTCGACAAAGAGAAGATGAGCAAATCTCTCGGCAACTTCGTCACCGTTGCCGATGTGCTGCTGCGCAACGATCCTGAGGGGTTTCGTTGGTTCTTGCTCACTGTGCACTATCGGGGACCGATCCAGTTCGAGACGGAAAAGCTCGAATCTGAGCGCATCGTGTTTCCAGCCGTCGACGACGCCGAACGTCGTGTCGACTACCTTTATGCCAGCCTCGAGCGCCTCGAAGGCTTGGCTTCGACAACCGACACCGCCGCGCCGAGCAAACAACCCAATGAAATCCTCGCGGCAGAAGCGACCGCCCGCGCGGCGCGTGACGCAGCAGAGCGGGGCTTGCTCGAAGACCTCAATACCCCAATTGCGCTGGCCAGCCTCGGCGAACTCGCGAAGATTGCCAACGAGATCTGTGATCTGGCGCAGAAGCGCAAGAAAGACGCCAGTTTTATGGCTGCTGCCGCTACGCTAGCACGCGATCTACTAAGCCAGATGCGTGAAGTCACCGGGTGGCTTGGCCTGCTCGCTGCACCGAGGTCGATCTACCGTGAGCGTACCAAAGTTCGGCGCGCAAAATGCCGCGGACTCGGGTTGGCAGACATCGAATCAAAGATCGCCGACCGCGCAGCAGCACGCGCCGCCAAAGACTTTGCACGCTCGGATGCCCTCCGCGACGAGCTCGTGAAGCTCGGCGTGTTCGTAAAGGACGCCACAGAAGGTCAGGTTTGGTCGTTGGACGTCTGAAGTGAACCGAGTCACTCGACCAAACCCGCCCGCGCTTGCGGCGCCGGAAGATACGAAGATTTCGGTTTAGACGCCGATGAACAAGCGGTGCGCAAAGTTGCGTTCGAGTCGAGCACGCAGCACCTTGTCAGCTGCGGTTTCGATATCGTACTCTATTCGCTTGAACTCGAAGACGCGCTTGTCGGTGTCGTACACCGTGTAGCTTGCACGATTGTCGTAGTCGCGCGGTTGTCCCACCGAGCCAACGCTAACAATGTATTTCTTGTCTGGTTCCAAGGCAAAATCGATGGGCGGCAACTCTTCGACTGAGTTACGCGTCAATGCGAACACCTTGCATAGATGTGAATGCCCGATGAGCGTCAAATCCGCGAGCTCATCGTAGATGGGCAAGCACTCGCGCGCCTGCTCGGGTGCAAAGATGTACTCGAACTCCTCGAGCCGAATCGGTGAACCGTGGCAGAGATGCAACCGGTGTTCGTTGAGCTCGATTTTGTAGGGCAGCGTCCGCAGCCACTCCATGTTTTCGGCGGAGAGCATTTGGGCGTGCAGGTCCAGAGCCGTGCGCGCAGCTTCATAGTAGTACGAGTAATCCATCCTGCCTGCAACAGCGGCATCGTGGTTACCAAGCACCGTCGCCTTCGAGAGTCCGCGAACAATTTCCGCACACTCGTTCGGCGATCCGCCGTAGCCGACGGTGTCACCAAGACAATAGTAAACGTCTATTGCCTCGTCACGATAGGCCTCCAGCACGGCGCTGAGAGCTTCGTAGTTAGCGTGTATGTCGCTCAAAATGCCGAGCCGCATGGAACAAGCAGGTACGATAACACGCGAAATCAAATCCGCCTAAGTACTGTTGTTTCGCGAAGATGCCGGGGTGCCGGAGACCACGACCCGAGATTTCATTCCTGCAATAAGGTGCGGTGGCTGGCCCGATGTCCTGCCTCGGATGTGCGGGAAAGCAGGCAGGTCAGCGGTCCTGAGCGCGGCAACTTCCTTCAGCACACAACATCCTGGCGCACGCGTGAGATTGTAATCTTCTACTCGCGCGTTCAGTGTTTCGCTTGAGGCGATCACCGGCTGGGCCTCGAGGGGCGTGCGCGACACCCGGGTCGAGATATGGTTCGCCATGGTTGAGCAACTCCCGAAGTCGGAAATCGCTTTTGAGACTGCCGAACACATGACAGGCAGTGTCAGTAGGGAGCATGGGAAGCATAGGGAGCATGCTGCAAGTGACAACGCTGGCGCGCAGTGTGACGTGGATCCATCACGAGGCTCGTTGAACCAGCAAGGTGAGCCACCAGCGCTTTCGGGTGACGACGGCTGCGGCCATGGCAACGGCCATTGCGAAGAGTGCGACAGCAAGAACAACGGCGGCGAAGAAGATGCCTGCCGGTGCGAAGGTTGTGATTGTGATAGCGAGCACCATGGGTGCCAAGGCGGGAATTGCGCTGACGGCGACGGCCACTGCGGGGGTTGCTGCTCCGGCCACGACGAGGAGCAACTCGACACGAGCTGGTTCGAAGAACACGCACCAACAGTCGATACGCCGACGCCCGATGAGATCGTCGAGCTCGTCGTCGCCTGCGTCAATTTCGTTCGCGATGCGCTCGGAATCGAACTGGATTTCACGCCAGAAACGTTGCCCATTCTCGACCACTACCTGCTTATTGCCCGCGAAAGCTTGGCGGATCGCATCGAACTGCGCGAGCTAGTGTGGCGCTGCGCGGGAGCCTATTTCGGCGAACTCGTGCGCCGGAGATACAACGGGTTCTGGTCGCTGCCGAATCCGGACGTGCACACGTGGCGCCTTAACCAAAGGCGCGTCCTGCTATCGTTCAACCCCGTCGGCGTCGTTGCCGAAGCGATGGCTGGTTCGGACAAGTCTGATGGGCCAACTGGGGCTATGCGCTTGGCACGAGCAGACCAGGACGAAGTTGCACGACGACTGGCAGAAGTACCGCCTTTGCCCGAGGACCAATTCTACCTGCTCTCGACGCGCCTCGAGGTCATCGATACGGTGGTCGAGCATCTCCGTATTCGCTTGGACCAGAACGATCAAGCCGACATCGAATTCGACCCTGACGACTACGCGCGCGATCTCGAGCCGTATGGCATCGCCTAACTAGAATTCCTCCGAATCCTGCGATCTTGGTTCGATTATCGTCCCAGCTACCGGTTTAGCTCGTCCTTTGTTCAGCATTCGGTCATGACCTATCAGCAGGAGACAACTGATGGCTGGGGCGTGCTGCTACCAGTGTCGTGCCAACGCTCAGCTTCTCACTGACTAGCAATCACTCGCAGTTGTCGGTAGTCTGCCTTTGGACTTCTAGAGGTCCTTTGATGATGCAGGGGGGTCTGCACGCGGCGTGCTTGTGACTAGAGCCGACTATCCAGCAATTGTCCTGAGCCCGGTAGCATTACAGATGAGCACCACGAAATCACCATCGAGATTCGAAAACTTGCCGATACGAACCAGTGGATCCTGGGCGAAGTCGCAAGATCGAGTGCTGGTCATTGCCGACTCGGAGACGACGCGACAGCAACTGGCCTCCGTGTTGGACCAGGAGGGATTCTTGGTCTTCGAGCAGCCATCTGCCATCGGTGCGACGCGCTCGATCCGGCAGAATTCGATTCGAGCGGTGATTGTCGATGTAACGATGCCAGGGATCTGTAGCGAAAAGCTCGTGTCCGTGATGCGTGAGAACCCAAGGCTGGACGGCCTCGTTATCGTCGTCATCACTGACGATGCGGCGGAGCCCAATTTTGTCGCCAAGGGGCTTGAGCGTGTCGATGCAGTACTAGATCTCAGCAGCGTCGAACTGCGATTGGCAGCGCTTTTGGGCCGCCTACTTCGCGCCTCCAGCTTTCGCCCCCAAGAGGCCTTCGCTGCCGCGGCAGGAAAGTCTTAGAGCACCCCGCTACTACGGGTACTCACCGCCCCAGTAGCGCGTCCAATTGTACAAGTACTTTGGCTGGGAAGCGGGTTTGCCGGTCACGTGAGATGACAAGTCGCACGGGGCGGTTGCGTACACGTGCGCAGCAGTATCCGAAAACGCGATTATTTCCTGCCGGGAATCACCGCACAAGTCAACCGGGATCAATTGGCCTCGCTCGCTGGGAAACGATGTGACTACGTTCAGGCGCCCATCGTACAGAGTTGGCGCTGACCCTGCACGCCCGTAAGCAACAATGAGATCTCGTTTCGTACCATCCCAATCGCGCATCATGGTCACAATCGTGCTCCAACCACTGCCCTCGGGTCGATCCTCCTGAACCAGAATCTTGCCCGTCGACGAGATCATGAAGATCCCATCGACGCCGTTGACGCCACGCACAATGCGGTCGAGACCGCCTATCTCGAGTCCGGGAAGATCCGGACGAAAGTCAGCGACAACAATGTTCTGAGCTTCCTCGGTGTCAGCGCGAAACAATAGGTTGCCCTTGTGGTCGAATGCCATAACGTCGCCAGCGCCGATGATTACTTCGGTACCGTTGGCCGCGGCAGGATCGAGGTCGGCAGCCCATACGGCATCAACTTGATTGGACCCTGCCGCCGTATCGCAACTCCAAGCCAAACTGCCGTCACTCTCGAGAAACTGGCATGCCGCCATGATTTCGTCGCGCCCATCCTTGTCCCAATCGAATGGCCATGGGTAGAAACTCAACCCCCCGGTGTACTTGAATAGTTGATGGAAGCCCTGGTCGAACGCCCAAAGGTTGGTGAATCGATCCTTGAGAACGATGTCGGTGGGCCGTACATTGCCGCTGAGGTTTGCGATCATGATCGCGTCGTGTGCGTTCGGATCGGGCAAGTCGTATTGGGCCTTGAGGGTTCCGGTGCGACCGTCGATCACCAAGAACTTGCTCGCCATCACCGTAAGCACCTCGTTCAGGCCATCCCCATCGATATCGTAGATCTGGGCCGGAATATCGGAGGTACTGCCGGTGATCGTCGCATCCGGCGTCCCCAACTGCCAGAGCTTGGTGCCGTCGAGTTCGAACGCCGTTAATGCGAGGACCGAATGCGGGGTTTTGCCATCGGGAACCTTGTTCGGTTGCATTGCCACGATGTCGTAGCGACCATCGCCATTCACGTCGCCAACGATAAGGCGGATCCCGGGTCCACTTGCCCGGAGGTCTATGGAGCCGATGAGCAGCGGTGGCGTAGTCGCGCCGCCCGCCGCACCCCCGGTGACGAGCTGTCCCGTCGCACCTGCTTGTGCTGCTCGACCCGCCGTGCCAGCGGACGTCTCGTCGCCTACTACGGTAGTTGCTAAGAGTACACTGCGCGTCGAGCATGCAGCGTTCATTGCGGCAACCAGACCGAACCCGGTGACGATGAAGCGCAAACGACGACCGCCTGAATGGCCACCGATCGATCGAAGTTGGGCAAAGGTCCGACAGAAGTGCGCCACGGGTGCCGACAAACAATACGCCTTCGGTTCAGAGGATTCCACGACGACTGCCGCGCCGCACGAATCGGACAATCGGGCGGCAACCCGCGCCAGTGGAAGCGGGACAGCACGTGACGCTACGGGGCCTGACTGCCGAGTTCGTTGGCTTTGCCCACTACCACGCGCGCCGGCAAGTTGACGGTTTTGGGGGCCTCAATGTAGCTTCCGAAGAAATCTCGCCAGCCAACGCTGTAGACGCCGCTCTTCAATTCCGGCAACGCGAGTTCCGCCCCAGACGGCAGCCACGCCACGGGAATGCCGTCGAGCATGAGGGCACGAAGGGCCAGTGTTCGATTAACGGCCACAAGGCCCTGTTTGGGTGCGTCTTTCGTAGCCGCTGCCGTTGCCGCACCATCGTGACTGCGCAGAGTGACCAGCTGCGTGCGGGGCACACTTGACGGGGGCTGGATCGGCAACCCACTGGTTTCGAACTGCGCGTTGTCCGGTGGAAGCTGGATCGCAGCAATTGCCAGGTCCTGTTTTTTGCTCCATTGGTTGACGACAAACAAGAGTTTGCCAGATGGTGCGTGGTTCACGTTCGCGCGGAGCACGAGCTGATCGGGTGCGCAAGTCGCGGTGTTGGGGTCGACCCCCGCAAGTTCAACCAAGAGACGACATAGCAAAGGTGCGCCGAGCCCCGCCGAAGTATTGGTCGCCTGCTCCAGCTGAATCGAACCGAGGGGAGTGCTGAGGCTCTGTCGCGCGGTGGCCTGACCCAGTACCGATCCGGCTGGATCCAGCGTCGGCTTTGGCGAGAAAAGCAGCCCCCGATCGAGCCTGCGATCGGCAAACAGGCTGCGCAAAGCACCGGGAACCACGATGCGATAGTGCTTGTTATCCGGCCATACGAGCACGTGCCCGAGCCGGTCAACGCGCGCGCGCAGTTCGGTTCGGTCTGGCCAGGGGTAGCCATGGCCCAAGAAGACGATACTTAGCCGCCCTGCCGATGCAACTTCGATGCGCATACGCAGGCGAGTCATGTTGCGTAGCGTATCCAACGTATCGTTGGCAGTCTCAGGGTTGTTGGCTGGCCCGGGCACGTCACTCCAACGCCACTCGGCGTCGAGCACGAGTCCACTGGTGTCGCGATTGGAAAGCGCTTCAGCGTGCAACTGTTCGCGATCTTTAAGTGGTGTGGCTGGCGGAATGCCCGCATCAGACGCAAAATGCCTGCCAATCTGATCGGTTGCGGCGTCGGCTTCGTCCGACAGCTCTGGCGCACCAACGACGCGAGCGGGCACGCGATTGGCACGGATTGCCTTGGTCGAGAGCCCACGATTGGCGGAATCAGAGTCGTCGCTGCGGCACCCCGGCAGCCCGAGCAGCGTGGTAGCCACGCCGAACAGACCCCAAAAATGGACACCGCAGCAACGAGCAAAATTCATACGCGTGCCTTGCCGATCAACTTGTCGATGGGCAAATGATGTTTCTCAGAGAAGGCAGCTATACCGTCTGCAATGCGCTTGGCAGCCGCCGGATCCTTGAAACTCGCGGTACCGACCTGCACGGCAGTTGCCCCAGCAAGTAGGAACTCGAGTGCGTCGCGCGGCGTAGAAATTCCACCGATCCCAACGACCGGGATCTTTAGCGCACCGACGAGGTCGTAGACCATACGCACCGCAATCGGACGCAGTGCTGGACCGCTCAACCCACCGGTGCGGTTCTTCAGCTTGGGTTGCATCCGGTCAACGTCGATGACCATGCCGCGAATGGTGTTGATGGCCGTGATCGCGTCGGCTCCTTCGGCCTCACAGGCACGAGCCACACCCACGAGATCGCCAGCTTCCGGACTCATCTTGACCCACACCGGAAGCTTTGTCGCTGCACGTACACGCGCGGTCACTTGGGCCGCCATCTTTGGATCGCGACCGAACTCGATCCCCCCATGCGTCACGTTGGGGCAAGAGACGTTCAGCTCAACTGCTGCGATCCCGGTCTCGCTGTCCAAGCGTTCCGCGAGCGCCACGAAATCGTCGAGGCTGGTGGCAAAAATGTTGACAATGACCGTGACCCCGTGTTCGCGCAAGACGGGCAGCTTGTCACGACAGAAAGCCTCGACACCAATATTGGCTAAGCCAATGGCATTGAGCATACCAGCCGGAGTCTCACAGATTCGATCGGGTGGGTTGCCAGGCCGCGGCAAGAGGCTAAGCCCCTTGGTGCAGATCCCACCGAGCATGCCGACATCGAAGAAGTCTTCAAATTCGACACCGTAACCGAAGCAACCGGACGCCGTAAGCACCGGATTCTTGAGCGTGAGCGAACCCACTTTCACCGCTTGCGAGGTCATTTCACACCGCCCTTCGAAACCGTACTCGAGAGATGTTGGTTGCGTTCCCAATCAATACGAGTTGCATCGATACAGGGCCCTTCGACGCAGGCATAGAGGTAGCCCTCACCGGGCGTTGGAACGGCACAACCGAGACAGATCCCGAAGCCGCATGCCATCGGGGATTCGAGCGAGACCTCACACGGGATGTGTTGGGCCAGGCATTTTTCGGCGACCGCCGCCATCATGCGATCCGGACCACAGGTAAACACCTCGGTATTCGCGTTGAGTTGACGTGGCAGGAGATCGGTTACTCTGCCGCATATCCCGCGGGTACCGTCCTCGGTCGAGAACTCGACCTCGCAGAGTTCGAGCGCGTCTTCTGCTAGCGGGATATCACGGGCAGTGCGTCCACCGTAGAGGAGCGTGGGCTTGGCACCCTGCGCGATTAGTTCACGAGCGAGGAATAGCAGTGGCGCGATACCAACCCCGCCGCCAACCAGCAGCTGGCGTTTCGACGGATCGTGTGCGCGCCAACCGTTGCCCAACGGACCAAGCAATGCGAACGGTTCACCGGGTTCAGCGCGACCCATGCGCAGCGTTCCCTCACCTTGCACTTTGACGAGCATACTTGGCGTCTGACCACCAGAGAGGTAGCTCATGGGCCGCGGTAAGAGTGGCGCATCGCCCCACTCAACACCACGAATCATCATGAATTGCCCGGGCCGCGCCCGGGTACCTTCGGGCATATCGAACGACAGGACATGATAGCTGTCCCCAATGCTCTCGCGGCGCAATAGCGGCACCGTCGTCAAACTTCGGGGCGCGTGTTGATGTTCTACGTCAGACACTCAGTAACCTCCGGCCATGGGACTTCGTCGGGCACAGGCACAACGGTTCCGTATTCGTCATAAACAAGTTGCATCTCGATGCCATCTTCTTCGGGTTGGGCATAGTAGCCGCGCCGAAGGCGTGACACGGTAAATCCAAATTTCCGATAGAGTGCGAGGGCTGCGCGGTTGCTGCGCCGTACCTCCAAAATCACTAGCCGGCTATGCTGTTTCCGCGCAAACGCGAGCAAGCTATTGACGAGCAATTCGGCAAGCCCGGCGCGGCGCCGCTCGGGGTGCGAGCCAACCGCAATCAAGTGCAGCTCGTCGGCAGCGATCCAGGCCAGCAGAAAAGCGTCTGGCCGCGGCAGCGTCGGCTCCAAACACGCCACCCAAATCCGCGAAAAGTCGCGCGCGCACTCGGCGGCAATGTCGAGCGCAAACCCAGTTTCTGCGGCAAGCGCTGCAACGAACGTGACTTCGTCGGGCTGCATCGTTCGCGCCTGCATAGTGGAGCGCGCGACTTCTACTCTCGACCGCGCACGGCGCAAGCGAGTGTTTTTGGGTCGTTGGCCGATGACGCGATTGCGGCGCGACTCCGAAGGTTTGATGCCATGCTGCGATGACCGGATTTCAGCGCTACGGTGCGGCGCCATGGCTGAAGCCGAGACCGCCAACCCGTCACCCGACTCCCGAAGCAACACCGCGCACAATTCCGGTGAGGTGGCGCTCACGTTGTCTGACATTGAAGCGGGCCTCTCAGCATTGCCGCGCGCCAAAGCAACTCGCTACATCGTGTGGGGCGGCGCCGTCGCGGTGGTGGCGATGGTCGCCTATCGATGGATGGAGGGCCGTAATCACACGTCACTTGTCGTCATTGGCGTCGTGCTGCTCGGCATATTGGCGGTCAATGGCAACCCAGCCAAGCGAATCGCCAAGAAGGTTTATGCGTCTTTACCCGACGATGCCAAGACCCTCCGCATCAGCGTGGACGAGACCGGGTTCAGCGTGACCTCAAGTGGCAACGAATCAATGCTACCGTGGAGCGAGGTGCAGCGCTGCATCGAAACACGCCAAGTACTCGTGGTGTTCGTGTCCCGACATGACGGCCAGATCCTGCCGAAGCGCGCGTTTTCCGAAGCCGACTTACGATCGGTGCGCGAGTGGTCAAAAACCAAAATCGTGCGGCGCCACGTCCCGGCTCAACCCTGGCTCACGCCCGAAGTACGCTCGCGCATGCTGATTTGGTTAGTGGTTTTTGCCCTGGTGTGGACCGGCTTGATCATGTACGGCAAGCGGTAATCGCACCTACCACTGCAACGGATTGCCGTCCCGGAAGAAGCCACCCGTTGGGCCATCGGCAGGTAACGTGGCGGCCCAAACAATTCCCTCGACACCCTCCTCGACTGAACGCTTGGCACCCGGGCCACCCATGTCGGTGCGAACCCAACCAGGGCACACTGAGTTGACGCGGATCTGCGTATTCTGCAACTCATCAGCCAACATCCGCGTGAGCGCATTGAGCGCTGCCTTGGAGAAGCGATAGGCCGGATTGCCACCGTTCATCTGGGTGATCCCCGCCATGCCGCTCGACACGTTGACGATGCACCCGTGTCGCCGTCGCTTCATGATCGGAACGAACACGCGCGCCGCAGCCAAGGCACCCAAAGTGTTGGTGCGAAACGCCTTCTCGATGAGTTCGAAGGGCGAATCGAAGACGCTGCAGTCGGCGTCAGATTCCGGGAAAATCCCGGCGTTGTTGACGAGCGCGTCAAGCCGCCCGTACTTTTCGTCGACAAGCTGGCCCAGCACCTCGAGGCTCGAAAGATCCGTAACGTCGGCGGCCGCCGGCAGTACATCGAGCCCCTGGTCAATCAAATAGTCTGCAGCAACGGCGGCCTTCTTGGCGTTGCGCGCCGTGAGCACGACGCTGTAACCGCGCCGCGCCAAACCCTCGACAGCAGCCAACCCCAATCCTCGGTTGGCTCCAGTTACGACCGCTACGGGGCGCTCGGAAATGGGACGCTGCGGAAAGGGATCGGTCGACGGACGCAATGAGGCTGGCATGGGCGGAATGCTATCCCTCTCGGCGCGCAGTCTTCAACAGGTAGCGCAACTTCGAGCGAAGGTCGTAGCGTTTCGGTAGGTTAGAGCACAGCACCTGCTTTGGATTCAGCAACGCAAACGCGCTACTTCACCGAATCGTTAGGATTGCGGCGCTCGCTCTACCAAAGCACCAATATCGATACACGCCGATCGCGGGCAACATGAACGGATCGATCCGGCTCTTGTCGCGCGCAGCATCGCCATCTCGCGTAGACTTTTGTGGTCGGTGCGGCGCGCAAACGGATCTTGACGACACCACAGCGGATCTAGGCATTCTATCTTCACTGGAATCACCCAAGACCGGAGCGCCGCTAGAGCCGTGACTGAGCGGCTTCGGCACCGTCCACCTTGGGAGCAAGCGAACCACCAATTGGCCGCGTTGGTTCAAAATTGTCCGCTCACGCAAACTATCCATCGATTCGGGCAAACCATGGACGATTCCGCCCGGGGCTGACTCCCTAGTACGCGGTACTGCGCGCAACACGGACCGAGCCTCGATACCTTGACCACCCAAGGACCGTCTGGTTCACTTCCTCGGGTATGACCAAACTTCACTTAGGGCTTTGGGCTTTGTTGGGTGGCGCGATGTTTTGGGCCTGTAGCACGGGCGACGGCGGCATGCTCCCCGGCAACGGTGCCGGTGGCACGACGGCGAGCGTGTTCTCGGGCGGTACTACGGGTACCAGTACCGATCCAGGGGTTGGTGCCACGGGCAACGTGTCGATTACGATGACCAATCCGACCCCGGTCTCAGATGCCGGCTTCCGACGTCCCAAGGTCTGCGACGCGAATGGACGATGCACTTGCCTTAATCTCGCGTCGCTAGGTGCCGCTGCCTCCAAATCCTATGGCGTTGGTAGCGATGGTCAACCTTCCAGCACCAACGCATTCGACGAATGGTTGACCACCAAAAGCAACGCGGCCGTCACTTTCGAGTACACCTACAAGCCGTTGACACCGGAGTACCTCGCCACGCTCGACGTCATCATTCTGCAGGATCTTCGGACCTGGAATCTCAGTGCGTCGGATGTAAGAAATCTCTCGGACTGGGTTGCGCAAGGCGGCGGGCTGATTGCCCTCAACGGCTACATGAACAACGACGACGCCGAGGTTACGGCGTCCAATAACGCAATCAGCTTTACCGGAATGTCATATTTGGGTGGCGGACCATCCGGCAGCGTACCTGGCACCGAAGCGTGCCCGGCAAGTTCCCAGCAACTATGTCCGCAATCGAACAGCGCCTGTTGCTATTGCTGGAATAATACTTACCCCGTTCTCGATTGGGACAAGGCGCATCCGATCGCTAAATCCATCACTGCAGTCGGTGCCTACATGGGGCGTCAGGTCGTTGCCGGCGATGGCACGGTGGTCGCGACATATGGTGGTAAGACCATTGCGGCATCGAAGGTCGTTGGCACCGGAAAAGCATTCCTCTGGTGCGATGAATGGGTCACCTATACGAGCTCTTGGTCAGGTGGACAGAAGAGCGGGCCTGCAGATCAATACAGCCCTTGCTACAACAGCGCCACTAGCCAATGGGCCACCGCAGAAAACGCACTGCAATCGATGCAGTTTTGGTACAACGCAATCCATTGGGTTTCGCCACCCACAGAGTGTGACTTCGTCATCAACGAGCCAGAGCACGTGATCTTGCTCTAGCAACCAACGTGTTGCGTTGCCCGAGCGAGCCCCGCGGCTTACGGATGCGGGGTTCGCGACGTTTTGTGCGGAAAGGAGTCGCCGCGGAGCCTCGCTGTGGCGGGAGCTGGGCAGAAAGGGAAGGCTTGCGCGTGGTGGCAATCGTTGGCGCCAGCGACGCGCTTCGGGTTGCCATAACTTCGCGGGTGGTCGTGCTCGCGACGGCGGGCGGCGTAACGAGGCACACATTTCCCCACGGTCTTGCCGTGTAGGCCTTTAGCGAACCGGCAACCAGGCGTTCTACCAATGGCAGGCGCCTCGCCTGCTGAGTGCAAGTCAAACGAGTCTCGTGCCGATCGGGGTTGCCATGGTTGAACAGAAGCGCGTCTTGCACGTTGGTTGCGGAGTCAAAAAAGACACGAAGCTTCATCAGACATTCCGTTCACCCGAGTGGCTCGAGGTGCGGCTCGATATCGATCCGAAAGTGTTACCCGACATCGTTGGCAGCATTGTGCAAATGCCGACGGTCGAATCTGCGTCATTTGACGCCATCTGGTCGTCGCACAATCTCGAGCACCTCGAGAGCCACGAGGTGCCCATCGCGCTCAAGGAGTTTCGTCGCGTGCTGAAATCCACCGGATTTCTATTGATCACGCTGCCTGACCTACAAAGCGTTGCCGAGTTGGTGGCGAAGGATCAGCTGCTTGAACCCGCCTACCAGTCACCGGCAGGCCCAATTTCGCCACTCGATATGCTCTTCGGACACAGACCATCGATCGCGGCAGGCAATTACTTCATGGCGCATCGCACCGGGTTCACCTCGCGGAGCCTCGGACAGGCCATCGTCCAGGCGGGGTTCGCCGTGGCCAAAATCAAACGTGGCAACCAGTTCGATCTGTGGGGGATCGCTCACGTGACTCAGCCAGCGACCGAAGCTGAACCGGTGCCGATGACAATGGCTAAGTGAGCAAATCCTGGTCTAGGACCGCGGCGGCAATTGCCTAGCCGCAACGGCGTCGACCAACGCCAACTGTTTGGGCAGGCAGAAGCGCTTCAGGTCGTAGCGCTCAACGATCGTGCTTCGGGCAGCCTGACGCATGGCAAAGAACCGCTCTGGGGTCGCCAGCACCTCGGCCACTTGGTGCGCGATGGCATCCGCGTCGAAGAAGTCGACGATCAGACCATTTTCACCGTGACTAATCACTTCTTCGACCGGCGCTGTGCGCGAGCCAACAATCAAGCCGCCTGCACTCATCGACTCGAGCATCGACCAAGACAGAACGAAGGGGTACGTTAGGTAGACGTGGCAGGCAGATACTTGATATAGAGCCAAGAGCAGCTCGCGTGAAACGCGGCCGACGAAATGGATCCGCGAGTGATCCACCCGGCCGCGCACTTCATCGAGGAAAAGCTGACGCCAAGTGCCGCTTTCCGGGACCGAACCGTAGCCACGTTCATCACCACCAATGATGACGACCCGCGCCGTCGGTCGTAATTCGAACAGCTTGGGCAGTGCGCGCATGAAGCTGTGGTAACCGCGGTAGGGCTCCAGATTGCGGCTGATAAAGGTGACCACCTCGTCGCCTTGCTTCAGCGTGAGCGGCGGGGAGCCCACCTTAGCGTGGGCCGAAGAACTTGGGCAGATGACGTCCGTGTCGATGCCGTCGAACACGACCGAGATCTTGTCGCGATAGTGCCGAGGGAATTGGGCCCGCTGCCACATAGTTGGCGACATTCCCCAATCCATGCCCTCAAGCCCGACCAAGATGCTTGCGTTCTTGATCCGTATACGCCAGCGACTCTCCGGGTTCTTGGAGACAAACTCGGGATCGAAGGTCGTATCCGCGCCGTAGAAGAACTCCTGATAGGCGAGCAGCGGCGCCTCGGGCCATATGTCCTTGACGAGCCAAGTCTCACCCCAGCCCGGGTGACCCACAACGATATCTGGGTTGAAGCCTGACTTCTTCAGCTCAAGCATCTTCTGCGCGATGCCCTCGGCGCGAATGGTCTTGGACTCAAAATCGACAGCCCAAGGATGAACGCCCTTGGTGCTGCTGCGCGTCACCGAGTAGGCTAGCGTCGTGACGCCGGGCACCTTCGCGCGAGGTTGAATCGCCAGAGCCTTCACTTCATGCCCTGCCGCGGCAAGTGCCGGCGCAAGATGGCAGAATTGTGCAGGAAAGTTCTGGTGGATAAACAGGACGCGCACCCCTAGCAGCATAAGCGAGCCCATTGATTCTGGCGATAGGCTTCACCAAGCCGCACCCTGTCGGCTCGCCTGCTGATACGGTGGCACAGGAATTCGACCAACTTTGACCCAATTCCCTGATCAGTTTCGCGGCGTTGGCCCATAGAATGAAGCGTCGGGGCCAAAGCGTAGTCCGTCGCTCCGCACGGTTGGAGATCCCGAAGATGAAGTCGCATACCCACCTCGTAGTTCTAGGCCTATTGCTGGGTGCTTGTGGCGACAAGGAAGCAACCACGCCAGTTGGATCCCGAAGTGCCAGTGGCGGCAGCGGAGGCCTGGGCACTGGCATTGCAGGCGCCGCGACCTTGGGACTCTGCAGCAATCCCGATGTCTCAGTGTCCGACTGCAACGCGTCCGAGCTGTTCGACTGGAGTTCAGTGCCCGTGTTCGATCTTGCGCTGCCCGCAGCAGCCTGGGCGGCGCTGAAAAAGAACGCTCGCGACGAGCAATACTCTGAGGCTGAACTAACGTTCGAAGGGCATGCCTTGGGCAAGGTAGCCCTGCGGTTTAAGGGTAGCTATGGAACGTTGCTGAATTGCTTCGACAGCGCTGGCAACCAAACATGCAAGAAGCTGAGCATGAAGCTCAAGTTCAACGAATACGATCCCGAGGGCCGTTTCTTTGGGCTAAAGCACGTCAATCTGCACTCGATGATTGCTGACGGGTCGCAGTTGCACGACCGAATTGCCTACCGGATGTATCGTGAAATGGGCGTTGTCGCCCCGCGCAGCAGTTGGGCCACAGTAAGAGTCAACGGCGAGACGCAGGGCCTGTATGCCATGGTCGAACAGATTGACGGGCGTTTCACCGCCGATCGCTGGCCAGCGGAGGGTGACGGCAATCTTTACAAGGAAGCCTCAGTTGGCAACGTCGATGCCAGTTACTACGCCGAACACTTGGAGACCAACACGACTACCGCCACGCACGATGGGTTCGTGGGGTTTTCACAAGCATTCAACGGCGCAGCGCCTGCTTCTCGCAGTGCTGTGCTCGGCCAATTCACGGACTTAGGCTACCTCGCCAACTACATGGCGGTGGACGACGCGATCTGCAATTGGGATGGGATCACGGGGATCTACACTGATCCAAAGACTGGCGCGCAGTATGCGCACAATTTCTACATATACCAAGAGCCAACCCGAGCGTACTTCTGGTTGATCCCCTGGGATTTGGACAACACCTTCTCGATCAGCAATGGCTTTGGCTTGGTGCCGAATTGGGCGCAAATCCCAGCAGATTGCGCGAAGCTGATTCCGGTATTCGGTGGTCAGAACTACGTGACTGCACCCGGTTGCGCGTCACTCTTCCAGGCACTGGCCACCGATCGGGCGCCATACCAAGGGGCCGTCACAAAGCTGCTCGCCGGGCCCTTTGCCGAGCAACCTACACTCGCGGCCATTGACCGGGACGCAGCATTCATCGCCAATGCCGTCACCGCCGATCCGCTGGGGCCTGGGGCTGTGTCGTGGGCTGCGTCCGTGACACAGCTTAAAGCCGACATTCCCAAACTGCGCGCCCGCTTGCTGCGAATCGCTGCCGGAGAGATTGTCGTACCGCTAACGCTGACTACAGCGGCAATCAACGACTTTGAGGGCTCCTCCGCCGAGAGTGCCCAAAGTGGCCCCCTGATGATGGTCAACCCCGGTTCCACAGGCACTCAGTCAATCAACTTTACGACGCCTATTTCTGGGACGCGCGATCTGCGCGTCGATTTTGAGTACCGCAATACCGCCAAGGCGTGGGACCAGTGGATGTACTTCAGCATTCCATTGACCGACGGCGTGGCAGATGCGACTGCGAAGTCTGGGCTGCGCCTGACCGTGCGTTCGAGTGTTGCCCGGACCTTTCGCGTCGAACTCGAAAGTCCAGCGCAAACTGCGACGACTCTTGGGATTCGCGTTGGTTGGGACGTGCCCGCGACGACCGAAACAAAAACCTTCGAGTTGTTGTTCGCCGAAGCCAAGGTCCCGAGCTGGGCCGTAGCACAGGGCACCGATCCCAAGGACGATCTGAGCAAGATCCAGTCCACCGTCGCAGGCCTGGCTTTTCACCCCTACTGCTTGAAGCGCAACTCGCTCGGCTTCCTTCCGGACGGAGTCACCGATGCGGGTTGGGTAGAAGTCGACGACATTCAGTTCTACTGAGTGTCGTCGGTTCGGACAACCGCGGGCCTTGCCTGCTCGCCGAAGGGCATGACTGACTTGTTCAACGACGCCGTGGGAGGTAAATTCAACGGTTGAGTGAGCGCGTCGAACCCAAGCCGGGCGAGCACTCCGACGAGCCGCTCGCGAGGACGAGCACAAGCTCGATAGAATGCGATGATGCCGTCGACGATAGCGAGTGCGCTCTCATTCGATTGTCCGCGCGCGATGCGTGAGCCGAGCCGTGGACTAGCCCCACCACTGCCTCCAACCAAAATATCCCAACCCCTCTTGGTGCCCACTAGGCCGATGTCCTTGGTAGAAGTTTCAGTGCACTGATTCGGGCAGCCACTGATTGAGATCTTAACCTTGTTGGGCATGGGCTTGCCGTGGTAGCGACCATCGACAATGCGACCGATGGCAATGCTATTTTGCTGCCCCCGTTTGCAAAAGTCGGTACCTGGACACACGCGGACACTGCGTACACGGTCGCCAGTGAGGCCCCCTGGTTCCAGGCCAAGGTCGCGCCACACAGCATCGATGTCTTGCTCGCGCAGGCCGATCAGCGCTATGCGCTCGGCACCAGTCAGCTTGAGCGCTTGACAGCCGTAGCGTTCAGCAACGTCGGCAATCCGCCGCAGCAGGTCGGGAGTGACCAAGCCACATGGAAGGTGTGGCGCAACTGCGTAGGTTTGACGATCGCGTTGGATAACGGCGCCCTTGACACCATCTGCTAGGCGGGCCTTGGGCAGTTCGGTTTGAGCAATTGGTTGGAGATTCGCGGAGTCCGACACGGCTGAGGTGTAGCGCATCTTGGCTAATGGCACCCGTCTTGGTTCGGCAACGTGCCGGTCGAGATGAAGGCCTGCACTAGCGGGTAGAAGCGCTCTGCCGCCTCCATCATGAAATGTCCTTGACCAAGTATGGCTGAACGCTGCACGTGTGCCGACTGTACGACCGCAGGGATCGGTCGCTTCGCTGGAGTATTCGCGCCATAGACGTAAGCGACCGGACAAGCCATTGCGGCAAACTGACTCGCCAGAGTACCGGCGCGGGTTCGCTCGTTGCACGAGACCGACGCGCGATACATGGCAATGGGAAATGCCTCGCGCAGCGATGCGATGAATCGATCGTGTTGAAGGTTGGGCTCGCCGCCCCAAAACTGACGCATGACTGATAGCCAGATGGGGTAGGCGCGCAGAAAGTCGGCTTCGGTGAAGCGGGCAATCCGGCTACTCATGAATGCATCTTCGGCTACGAGATTGCCTTCGGCTGTGAGGAATGTCGCAAGTTCAAGCGGATGCCGCTCAAGCATCGAAAGTGCTGCCGAACACCCCATGCTATGGGCGACCACGTGAGGGCGCCTAAGTGCTAGTTCGCCGATGACCTGGCCAAGGCAATCGCCAAGCGACGCCATGGAGTAGTCGAAGTTCGTCGGACGTGAGCTTTCCCCGAAGCCTGGAAAGTCCAACATGATTAGCCGATAGCGCTCGAGGTCAAATAATTCCCGAGCCCGGTACCAGCAGCCGCGATTCGATCCCAATCCGTGGACAAAGAGAACGGACTCGTCGCCGTGGCCGATGGTTTCGACGGCAATCGCGTTGCCCTCGGTTCCGATGCTGATTGTGCGCGAGTCAGTCATGCGACAGGTAGACGTAAGCATGCGTGGAGGGTCTCAAATGCCAGGCTTGGGCGCAGCATGATTTGCCAAGCGTATCACTCATCAGTGCATTCTGGCATTGGACGCGACTTGGTGGGACTGAATGCCGAATGAACTATCCCATCGACTCAAACTCCACCAAGGGCGCCTTCGCCATGAAGTTCGGCAAGACCACAAGCCGCAGAAAGATGCCAAACGAACTTTTTCTGCCCATTGGTCCCCAGGGACAACTCCGCGCTGAGGCGAAGCTCGACGGTCTGTTCTTCGGGATTGGTGGGCGTGGTCGGCGAATGCTTCGCGCGTTCGAGGTAAGCTCTCACCTGCTCACGGTAGACGGAAGTTGGCAGATGGGCGGCAAGCTGCGCGCAGTTGCGCGTCCCGGAAGCGACAAAGGTGAAGCGACTCGGGTCGCCCACTGTGAGCGTCCCTTTGCCCTTCAGTGAGAAAATGGCGGCACTGGCTTCAACCCGGGTGAGCATCCAAGTGTTGGCATCGGGACCCGGCTCCAGATGCGCACCGATGGAGCCCGATCGTCCGGTGAACGCGGTTGCTTCTGGCCAAGCCGGAACAAACCAGTGGTCGATGATAAGTTGCAGATTGGCACGCGTTGGTTTCGTCGCATCGTCGAACACGACGGCCGTGAGCGTGCCTGCAACTCGCGAGCGGTCCGTTTGCGGAGCCTTGCCGGCTCCCAATCGTTCTAGGAGCGAACCCAGCGACTGACTCGGAATGTTGAGCATCCATTCCGCGGCGTTGCTCTGACTTGGCACGTAGCGCAATTCGACCTGGCTTGCAGGTTGGGTTGCCTCGCCGATACCGATCCGAACAGTCGTTTTGGGTTGAGCGATGGCAAGAGTTACATCGTTCCAAGGCTGGCCATTGAACGTCAGCCGCGACGCCGTGACCAGGAGCTCTTCGCCGCGGCGTTCGAATTTTGCATTTGCTAGCGAAACATGGCCTACCGATGGGTCACGATATTCGACGGTGCTTTGGGCGAAAGTGATCGGCACGTCTCGCCACGCAGCTGTCGTCGCCCATCGGTTCCAGAGGGCAGCCGGGGAACCATTGAGCACAATGTGCGCGCTGTCGACGGCAAGCACGGGCGCCGCGAGCAGACGCTGTCGCAAAGTTGCGCGCTCAAGGGTGATCGACACCTCGGAACCCAGATCGAACCGAGCGCGTTTGATCGACTCCCCAAACATCGAATCGTGGGCTTCGCCGAAGTGTAAGCTTGCCCCTCTAGCTGTGGCGCGCGCTTGGAGCAACTTGCGAAATTCGTTCCGTTCGCGCACGCGCCAACCCAGTAGACCGCAAGCAAGCAAAGCGATCGCGCTGCCAGCTATCGCAACTTTCCGCAGGAGTTGGCTTTGCCTGATCTTCACGACCAAAGAGTCTGTCTTACAAGGTCACGCCCGCGCAAGCACTGCCATTGGTGGCGTCAGGCGTGGACTCCGTGCACCAAGTGAACGGCCCGGTTCCGTCGGGGAATCGGGCGAGCGAGGTCCACTCGCGCCCGGACGGATCCATGGGCATCTTGCCGAAGTCCACACGGTCCACGACGTAGCCGTCGGGATTGGTGAGCCACACGCCCTCTCCCGTCGCAGAAAGCTTGAAGGTCATGTGCGGTGCGCGGGCGCTGCTTTGGTTGATCTCGGCATCCGCCCACACGAGCAAGACACCCTTGGCCGGGATTACCGTTCCGGCAACGAACTGGTCCTTGAAGCGCTTGTTGGCGCTATCACTCATGAAGTAGCCTTCGAGCTGAAACTCTTCATCCGTAGGGTTGTAGAGCTCAATCCAGTCGTCAGTGTCGCCGGTCATGTCTTGGTAGACTGGATTGACAGGATTAACTTCGTTGATCCGAATCGGGGTCGACTTTCGGACGACCGGATCCTCACCACACCCGGCGAGGGCGAAGAGGATGACGGGAAGCATCCTTGCCCATCGAGAGTTCACGCAGATCATGGCAATGAACCCTTTCGGTTAGAGGGCAACTTGTAGCCGCGCGGTAACGGTCGTAGCGCTGAGCGCATTGTATGGGACCTCGCGCAGCGGGCGCGGTTGGTCGATGAGCGGGGTGTTGTCTTGCACGATCATGCGAGTCGCGTCGAGAATCAGTTTGGTAGCCGAGTTGAAGTGCGTGCCGATGGCGAAAGTGAACTGCCGATAGAGTCCCGATGCGCGCTTAAAGTCGGTGTCCAGGTACTCGACACGCACGGCCGGCTCAAACTTGACTGGTCCAGCGTCGAACTTGTAGGCAGCAATGCCCCAAGCCGCTGCCCATTGCTCAGCACCGTAGCGGGTATCGTAGTCAACGCGGTCGCCGATGAGCCCTTCACCACGTAGCATGAAGCCGGCGTGCTGGAACGTAACGTCAGCCCCGAACGCATTGCCCTTCTTCCAGGTTTCCGCACGCGGATAGGCCGAGTTGTCTGGATTGGCCAACAGGTTCTTGCTGGAAGTGTCGAGTGGATTCAATTTCACGATCGCCTTAGGCATGCTGACCATACCCACACCCAGCCGCAACCCTTGGATGAACTCGCTTTCGATACGGGCTCCGAAGGTGCCGACTGGCGACGCATTCTCATTGGTGGCGTGGCCTTGATAGGCACCGACCGTGACCTTTAGGTATCGTGGCTTCTCGAATGGGGCCAGCATGACGTTTGCGCCAATGTCGCGGCCAGCGATGTCGAGCTTGTTCAACAAAGAATTCGCTCGGCCTGAAGAGCTAAATTCGTAAGCTGAAATCGAGTCGAGTTCGTGGATCGAAAAAGGGAGCTTGAGAATGCCGGCGGCAACGTGCAGGTGCTTCGGCCAAGGGCGCAACTCGACATAGGCCTGCTTGACTGCCTTCTTGGTATTGCTCTTCCGGAATTCGGCGAAGTCCGTCATCATCTTCAGGTGCAGGTACTTCGTCGGTTCCGCAGTAATTCCAAAGAAAATCCGACTGATGTCCCAGCCGTCGCCGGACTTCGCGGTGTTCTCTTCGGCAATCCAGTAGGACTGGTCCACGTTTTTGCTGGAGATTCCAAAACTCTGCTGGTACTGCGTCTGGGCTAGAAAGCGGAAGGTAAGGCCCTTGGCGCGGAGCGCACCCTTGGTGTTGCCCCAGGGATCCCCTGCGACGAAGTCACCAACGAATTCTCCGTCGTCTGCTTGTTCTGCAGCTTGCTGCTCCGTCTCGTTCTTGTCGTCCCTGTCCTTGTCCTTCTTGTCCTTCTTGTCCTTCTTGTCCTTCTTGTCCTTCTTCTTCCCCTTCTTCTCGCCGGTCGCCTCGTCCGTGGCGGGCTCTTCACTGGCCGACTCAGCGTTAACACTTGGCGCAGTTGCGGAAGGGTCGGCAACGTGCCCGGCTACAGCAGAACTCGCATCGCCAGACTGAGTCGCTGCAGTGGAACCCGCGGCAGCCGTTGCGCCAGTTGCAGGCGCCGTTGCAACCGGTGTGGCGGCGCCTTTGGAGGCGTTTGCAGTAGGTGGCGCCGCGGCTGGATCTTTGGGGGCCTCAGCAGCGCCCTTAGCACTTGCTGCCGACGGTGCGGATTGGGCTGTCGCCACAGCCGACCAGAGCACGATTGATGCGATTTGCGTGAATAATCCCAGACTTGCCATTGGCTTCATACGGTTCCCATGTGGACATCAGCGATTTTCGTCCTACCTCGGACGGTGGCTGCGGTAAACGGATTTTGAGCGACCCAGCAAGATCAGAAAGTCGTCGTGTTCGGATCTGGATAGGGGCGCGCTTGCTTAATCCATAGTGTTGACTTCGATGTAGGAAGGCCAAACATCGACTGAGGCGCGAATTTGAATTCGACGTCCATGGCGTACCAACCCGAGTCGAGCGTGTATGCCCTCTTGAACACGTTCTTGATCTTCGTCAGCACCGCAGCGAGGTCGGCAATTTCCGGTTCCGTCAGCACGGTCGTGCGCCCGTCCGGCAGCGGCTGATTCCAGCGCTGTAGGTAGGTAACGGGATTGCCCGTAGCGCCAACGTAGTAAATGAACTGGTCCGTGGTCACGCCATCAGGTGGGGCGACGACTTCGACGTCACCGCCATAGGCCACATTGACGGTGTAACCCTCAACGCTCGTCTGAGAAAGGTCGTTGATGTTCGCCGTGATCGCTACACCATTTGCCGTTTCATGGGGGAAATAGGGGTGGACGAGCAGTGCCATGCCGACTGTCTTGTGGTCGACGCCGTAGTACTTGCGCTCTTCGAAGGTACGAAAGAGCCATGCGCTCGAATAGGCAAGGCGAATTGCATCGAGCACATTCTCCCAATTCGCTGGGTCACCGGTGTGCGACTCGTAGCAACCGGCACATGGAAAACCATCCAAATCTTCGCTGTTGGTGCTGGTGCGGAAACGCATTTGCACCGGCGTACCATCTGGCCGCGTGAAGTCGGCTTCTAGTTTGGCCCTCAGTGTGTTTTGGAGGGTCTGATCGATAGCGCCCTTCATCATGGCATTGCGCAGGTCGCGCAGCGCCTCTTGGCGAATGTAAGAATTGCCAGTAAAGTCGAGCGGCGCGCCGGTTAGCGGATCCTTGTTGGCAAGGTAGCTGTCCACCATGGCGAACAAGCCGTTGTTCTCCATGAATTCGAGATAGTGGACGACCGGGATGCCAAAGGCCTTCATCATGGGCACACCGTCAATTTGGGCCAGAATTGCGTAGTTGGCGGTCTTTCCACCGTACGTATTGACTGCCTTGAGGATCTCGGCACGGACCATTGCCTTGGTCGCATTACTTTGACTGTTCAGCGCGAGGTACCCGGGAATGATGTCTTCGACGTTGGTCAGACCGCGCTGAGTGCGATCCATTTCCGGCAGTGGGTTGGTCTTCGGCGTGTGAGCAATAAAGTATGCTTCCGCCTGTTCAGCTGTGACTGGCAGAATTTGCCAGTCGTCGCCGGTAACATCTAACTCCACCGGTTGGTCTTTGTACTTCAGAAGCAATTCGTTTTGCCGCGCCTTGCGTAGCCCCATGTTTGGGGTTTTGCGATTGCGCGACAGCACGTTGACATGCGAAAGCGGCGCCTGGAATTCCTCGGTAATGATCCCAGCTACGACACTGATATCATTGGGCGCCTGATCTAACACGACGATCGAATCGTATGGAATAAAGGTGCCTGATGAGATGTCCGCAGCGGTATAGAACCTCAGTACACCCATCGACTTCGCGATGCTCAGCGGCTGGTAGGCGATGCCCGCGTAGATTTCATCGGACGTTCGAACCGGAATGCTTAGATCAAGCTGAGCCGCGACTTTGTTCTGCGCCGTTGACGCAGGGTGATAGACCAAGGCAGGCTGGAAGAAAGCCAACTCCCGCGTAATTACTTCGAATATCTGTTGGATTACTGCTGGCGTTGCGGTGTCGTAGCCGGCTAAATCCACAGCCCAGACCCCAGGCCCCTCATAGTACGAAATCGCTCCCAAATAGAACGCGCGTTCTTCTGCAGCGCCATAGTAATTCTTCTGGAACGTGGTTGTGTCGAGCGAGAAATTAGTCTTGATATTGTTCTTTACGAATTCGTAATGGATTTGGTAGCGTTTGCTGTTCTGAAAGTAGAGCTTTCCCTTGGGGTAGTTGGCTGGGTCACCCCAAAGATCGATGACAAACTTCACTGCGCGCACACCGGGAATATTCGATTCCAATGGCACCGAAGCCAACGCATCGAAGTCTGCCTTGCAGTTGATCTGCGAAAGGTAGTTTGGCAGCGCGGCTTCGTACGCCGCAGTCGCGTCGGTACCGGCAGCTGCGTCGGGAGCTGTCGCGGTAATTTGACAGACGCCACCCTCCACGGCGCCACCCGGCTGTGCCCGTTCACCTTTGTTGCTACTGCTTGCGCAACCACACAAAAGTGCCGTCAATGTCGCAACTGCAACTAGCTTCAGTAGAAGACTCTTCATGTTACTCGCTCGCAAGGCAGTAAATTGCGCCATAGCCACCGCCGTCCCCGACTGAGCCGAGGCCGTTCGCCGTGGGTCCGCCGTTCTGGACGAGATTGTAACCGGGAGCGCATCCAGATTCTGTAAGCTGACTGATCCAGTCGTCGGAACCAGTAGTCCCGCCGCCCGTGGGTCCGCCGCCGGTTTTCCCACCTGTGGGCCACGTATGTCCGACGCGCGGGGCAATGCCCGAAGTCGAAGTGCCAAGAGTCCAATCTTTGCACGTGTAGTCAGTGATAGTGGTGCTGCCGCCACCCATGCCGCCACCCATGCCGCCAGCACAAGTGGTCGCAGTGCAGACCTTGCCGTCGCTGTCCGAGCCGGTCAAAATGTCGTGGTTATCGGCGCAATTGTTCAAGTTCGTGCAACCTGGCTCTTCGTTGTGATGCGGTGTACCATCCTCGTTGGGCAAGTTGTTCAAGATCGTCGAGTTCGTGATCCCACCAGGCCGCGTGGCTGCAAGTTCCGTGAGGTTGCTGGCGATCTTTCGATTGAGGCGGTCATACCAGGGGCCAGCGCCCACGCGATCGATCGCATTTGAGGTCGAACTGCTGAGGAACGCTTTCCAGGTTCGCCCATTGCTGGGGAGTGACTCTTCGGCGATCTGAGTGCACAGCTTGTCGGCGCCAGTCAATCCGTCGCTCATGCCATAGCGGAAATCCCCACCCCAGCCCTTGGTGCTTCCGTTGAATGCCTGAGCGAGTTTGAACATCCGCGCCCGGCTCGCCACGAAGAAACTGAAACAGTTGGATTCACCTTCAGTGCAGGTCGCCGTCGACAAAGGCGATGAACCGCCACTAGCGGTCGTGGTCGCGCCGCCGCTTGAAGCAGTGGTGCTAGACATGGAGGTCGCACCGCCAGAGCCAGTGGCGGAAGCGGCTCCGCCACTCGACCCCGGTGCAGTTTCACCCGTACTGCTGTCACTCGCGCCACAGGCGGCGGCTGCCATCCCAAGCGAAATGGATAGGACGATTGCTAAGTAGTTCTCTGTGCTCTTCGGAGGCATTTGATTTTCCGCTTGCATCAGTCGGCCAATGGCGAGTGCTCGAAACAGCAGTACTACTGACTTGCCAGGCAGTAGATAGCGCCGTAACCGCCACCATCGCCCACAGAACCGAGGCCGTTCGCAGTGGGTCCGCCGTTTTGGATAAGGTTGAACCCAGGTGCACAACCTGATTCGGTGAGTTGGCTGATCCAATCGTCGGAACTAATAGCTCCGCCACCCGTCGTTCCGCCACCCATGCCCGCCGCTGTAGGCCAAGAATGTCCGACACGCGGGGCAATGCCCGAAGTCGAAGTGCCAAGAGTCCAATCTTTGCAAGTGAAGTCAGTGACAGTGGTGCCGCCACCCATGCCGCCACCCATGCCGCCACCCATGCCAGCACAAGTGGTCGAAGTGCAGAGCTTACCGTCGCTGTCCGAGCCGGTCAAAATGTCGTGGTTGTCGGCGCACTGGTTCAAGTCCGTGCAACCTGGCTCTTCATTGTGATGCGGTGTGCCGTCCTCGTTGGGCAAGTTGTTATAGATCGTCGAGGTCGTGGGGATCCCACCGGGCCGAGTCGCTGCGAGTTCAGTAACGTTGTTGGCGATCAGGCGATTGAGACGGTCATACCAGGGGCCAGCGCCCACGCGAGCGATTGCGTTGATGGATGAGGTACTCAGGAAGGCCTTCCAGGTTCGACAATTTGTGGGCATCGACGCCTTGGCAATCTCGGTGCAGAGCTTGTCTGCACCAGTGAGGCCATTGCCAGTGCCGTACTTGAAATCACCACCCCAACCTTTGGTGCTACCGGTGAACGCTTGTGCCGCGGCAAACATGCGCGCCCGGCTGGCCACGAAGAAGCTGAAGCAGTTCGAGTCACCCGCGGTGCAAGTTTGCGACGCAATGGACGGGCAGGTCGATGACGAACCGCCGACGGGTGTACTGGCTCCGCCAGTCGATGTGGAGGCTCCACCAGTGGCGCTACCACCAGCATTGACGGCTCCGCCTGTCGCTTTGCCACCGGTCGCGCTGCCACCGACATTGGTCGCGCCACCCGTTGCTTTGCCACCTGTTGCGCTCCCGCCAGCATTGGTGGCGCCTCCTGTGGCATTGCCACCGGTCGCGCTGCCGCCCGCGCCAGTTGCGCCGCCCGTCGCTTTGCCACCCGCATTCACTGCACCACCCGTCGCAGAGGAGGACCCGCCGTTGCTCGCGGTGGACCCGCCGTTGCTCGCGGTGGACCCGCCAGTGCTTGCGGCCGGGCTGCCACCGTTTGCCGCGACCGCGCCACCGGTGGCGCTCGATGTGACTGGCGAATTGGCATCCGCACCGCAGGAAACCGCGGCCATGACGAAGCCACAAGTAAGAACTATGGTTGTCGTGCGAAGGGAAGTCTTGCTGGTCATTTTTGGCTCGTCGTGTTTGAGTTTCGGGAATTGGGTTCGAACAACTTGCAGCTCGTGCGAAATACGTGCAGCTCGGCGGCTTCACTCTCTAAGCGATGCACATTGCCCCGCATTGTGCCCGGACATAATGGGTGTAGTCAGCCGTACTCAATGGCTCAAATACTCACTGGTATTGAAGTTGCGGCAAGGCCAGCGTATCTGGTTTCCAATTGGACAACAGAAAGCCATATTCGCACGGACTTCCGGTTGTGCGTCATGGGTGCGGCTCAAGTTCAACTCAAGGGGCGTGGCAGAGCTTCTTCACCGTGTCGCATACGGTTTTAGACTTGTCCGAACAAGTCCCACATTCCCCATCGTTGAAACACGAGCAGTAGCCTTCCACCTGAAGCGATGGAATTGCTAGCCCCTGAATTCTGAATTGGAGCACCCCCGAGGAGACCGCCTCTTCACCAACGGCGGTGCGAGTCACTGTCAGCTGTGGGAAACCTGCAACACCGAGCTCGATGAGTGCGGTGATAAGGGTCGCCGGTATGGTGTAGGAACCAGTGTCGCTTACATCGCAGCTCAGGTAGCCGGCGCTGCCGCCATGCTTACTGATGTTGAGCCCAAGATTCATTTTCGCGCCCACCGCCGCACTGCCAGGAGTCCACTTCAGTTCGAGCGGCGCCCCCTTGGTGATCATGTAGCTTGCCGCACCCAACGCAACAGGCGCGATGCCTTTCGCCGTGACGTCAAAAGCGGGATAGGTGTCGCCAGTTGCGCTTAGCGTGATCGTGTCGCCTTCGGCAAACCCGGGATAAATGATATCGCCTGCGTATTGGTAGTTTTTGTTGATGTTGGAGAGCTTCAGCACTGTGCTGCCAATGCCCGTCATGGTGGCGTCACCAATGCCAGCTAAACTCGGGTTGTCTTTGCAAGTATTTGCTGCGACGCAGGTCTGCGTGGTCAAGCAAGCCGGAACGCAACTATGCTGAGAGTACGAAAATACTTTGCACTCCGAGTTATTCTCGACCAGGGTTTGAATCACCGAGCTCAGCACCGGGCCGGTGTAGGCCGTCCCGAAGATCGTGGTGTGCTCGGGCTGACTGGCATCGGCCGGGTTGAGCGCTACCGTAAATGTGCCGACAACGTTCGAGGTGGAGCTGGAGGAATCGCCGCCGGCCGAGCCCGCTGGATTGCCCGAACTGCTCGAAGAGCATCCACCAACGGCGGCTGCCAAAAATGCGGCTGTGACGATGAGGCCTTCAAAGGTCCCTAACTTGAGGACTGCTGTCTTCACTTCGTGACTCCAATCTTTCGAGGAAAATTCCAAGCCAGGTTCACTACGGGTCAGGTCTGGCCTCACCACTATGTCGGTCCGATGGCTTCGCTCAAGTGACTATAACAACGGGGCATTCCGCAGTGCCGCAACGCGCATCGGGCAGCTCAATATTGCGACGAACGAGTGACACCTATTCGACGCCAGCGTGATTGAGAGCCCGATTTTGGGATCAAGGCGCAGTTGGCCGCTCGGCCTGTCACTGAGCTGTGCTGGGCCCAGCCTGGAGCAGGTGTTGCCCGAAAGGTCGCCGGAGCAAGGCAGGGCGGCCTCGGAAGTTGATAAGCTCTCATTTGCGCGATCGGCGCCAAAGCCGCGACTTCATTTTGAGTTCGAGCGCAGCGCTCACTGCCCGTCTCGTCCGATCATCTTTGGAGCTTTCTGTGGTGCCGAGTCGAAGTTGTCGACTCCACGGAAACTGTTCGATATTTGCCGTTGCGAGTCCCGCCTCGGCGTAAAAAGGCCTCCCACCCTTTTGTATCGAACGCCGTTGGCACTGTGCTTTCGAGCTAGGCAGCCCTCCGACGAATGCAATAGCCTGCGTCCATGGGCTTTGTCTGCTGCCTCTGCCACTTCCGCTCAATAGACATCGTGCGGCGCAGAGCTTCGCGACCTTTGGGCACACCACTGACCGTGCCGTAAAATGCCGCTCATATTGTCCATTCTCGCGCTTCTCGCGGGCTTCGTAGCCTGCTTCGCGCTCGGTAACCTACTGACCTGGCACCGCAACGAGCAGGACCACTCGGCTCGTTACTTCGGGCTGCTATGTCTGGGGTTCGCGACTTACGCGCTGCTGCAGCATGCGATCCTTTCTGCGCGAGACGTGGCTGCGACGTCACTACTGCTCAGGTGGCAGGGTGCTTCCTTTGCCTTCATGTTCGTTTCGCTGGTGCGCTTTGGCGTTGAGTTCGGGAAACGGCAAGTCGACAAACTGGATCTGCTGTTCATCAGTGTCTACCTATTCTTGGGCGCTTGGTCGCTGATAAGTCCGAGCGGGTACTGGTTCGCGACCGTGACCGCACTCGAACCGATCCCCAATGCCAATGGCCACCTCTATCATCCGCGCGGAACAATCGCATGGACCTACTACCTGTCGATCGTCGCCCAATACCCGTTGCTCATCCGCCAGATTGCAGACGGACGCCGCGCCGTGCGTTCGGGTTCGCGCATCGATGGCTGGCTTTGGATCGCCTGCATCGCCAGTGTCTTGCTATGCGGGACTCACGACCATCTGGTGGATTTCGGGCTCTTCGCTCCACCCTACCTCGCAGAGTATACGTTTCCGTTGGCAATTCTCGCCATGGGTACCCGCTACGTGCAGCGGCGCAGCCGCGAATTCGTTCGTTTGCACGTGCTCCAAGAGGCACTTACGACGTCAGAAGCCAAGCTCAGGGAATTGTACGAGAGTTCCAGCGACGCGATCTTCATTCATGACGCCGAATCGGGAGCCATCATCGACGTCAACCGAACGATGTGTGAGATGTACGGCTTCACGCGTACCGAGAGCCTAACGCTGTCCGTTGCCGATTTGAGCTCCAACACCGATGAATACTCTGAGGCTCGAGCAATCGAGCGCCTGGCCGACGCATTGCAAAATGGCGTGACGACTTTTCCGTGGAAGGCGCGGCGCAAGGATAAATCGACGTTTTCGGTTGAGGTGACGCTGAAACGAACGGAACTTGGTGGCAGAACTTGCGTCGTCGCCAACGTTCGCGATCAGACCGAGCGCGAAACAACCACCAATGCACTGAATCAGGAGAAGGAATTCGCCAGCAAATTGCTGGCCAGCCTGCCTGGCACCTTCTACCTGTATGATCGCGAGCTGAGACTCGTACGCTGGAATCGCAACCTTGAAATGTCGTTGGGTTACTCTGGCGAGCAGCTGGCTCACAAGCCCATGACGGACTGGTACCCGCCAGGGCCTGAACGTGACGAACTGATGGCGTCAGTGCGTCACTGGTTCGACCACGGCCAAGAGAACATTCAGCGCGAGACGCGGATGTTGCGAGCCGATGGATCTGCGGTCGCCCACCTCATCACTGCGACGAAACTCGACACTCCCAACGGTGCGATGCTGATGGGCGTAGGCCTCGATATCTCCGATCTAGAACAAGCCCAGATACAGCTGCGCGAGGGCGAAGAACGCTACCGCACGCTGTTTGATAGCGCGGGAGACGCCATCTTGCTAATGCTCGGTGATCGTTTCGTCGACTGCAACGCGAGCGCGCTCAGAGTGTACGGATGCAGCTCGCGGGCAGAACTAGTCGACCACACACCGATCGAATTCTCCCCCGAGCTGCAACCGGGCGAGAAGGACTCTGGCACTGAGGCGCGCCTTCGAATTACCGAAGCTTTGTCCGGAAAGCCCCAGCGCTTCGACTGGATGCATCAGCGCGCCGACGGAACGCCGTTCTTGGCCGAGGTTAGTCTCAACCGCGTGGACCTTCGGGGGACCAGGCACCTACAGGCAATCGTCCGCGACGTAACCGAGAAGCGCCGTCTCGAAGAGCGGCTGTGGCACGCGCAGCGCCTCGAGGCGATCGGGCACCTGGCGGGTGGTGTGGCCCACGATTTCAACAACCTTCTGACCCCGATCATGGGCCATGTCGAGCTCCTGCTCGGCGAGGTTCCCGCCAACGATCCTACCCGTGATGACCTCAACCAGATCCTGTCCGCAGCCAAGCGCGCACGCGGGCTGACGCAGCAGCTGCTCACCGTTGGGCGTCGCGGCGTACTCGAGGTTCAGCCGATCGACGTTTGCGCTTTAGTGCTGGGGATGAAAGACTTGTTTGCTCGACTGTTGCGTGAGGACATCAAGCTTCGGCTCGAAGTTGATCCCAACGGCGCGGTGGTGACCGCCGATCCGTCGCAGCTCGAACAAGTAGTGATGAATCTGGTCGTCAACGCGCGCGATGCTATGCCACGGGGCGGGCAGTTGGCAGTGTCCGTCGCTCAACACGAACTCGATTCGGAGATTCATTCGAGCCTTGGAGACTGCCCGCGTGGTCAATACGCACTCTTGTCGGTTTCCGATACGGGCCTCGGCATGACGGAAGAGATCAAACGCCGCCTGTTCGAACCCTTCTTCACGACCAAGACCATGGGAAGAGGGACCGGGCTCGGGCTGGCAACGGTACTCGGTATCGTCCAACAGCACCATGGTACGCTAACGGTCAGCAGCGAACCAGAAAAGGGGACCGCGTTCAAAGTCTACCTGCCCATTTCGGGCGAGCTCATTCGGACCGACGGGACCGCACTTGCAACGGTTGCGCAAGCCAATGGCACGGAAACAATCTTGCTCGTGGAAGATGATGATGCAGTGCGCGCATTCGCTTGTCGCGCACTCGAGCGACATGGCTACACGATCCATGTCGCGGACTCGGCCGAGAAGGCGCTGGAAGTGTTCGCAAAGCTGGCAAACTCGCCACAGCTGGTGATTACCGATGTGGTTCTGCCCAAACTCAATGGGCGCGAGCTATTCGAACAGTTGCGAGGTGCGCAAAACGACATTCGGGTGCTCTACATGTCGGGCTACTCGGGTGACACCATCTCGCATCATGGGATCCTTGACACGGGCGTGGTCCTGATCCAAAAGCCGTTTTCCGTCGACGAGTTGCTGTCAAAGGTGCGGGCGGTGCTCGATGGCTAGACGCGGTGGAATTTGCGGCAGTCCGGCAAAACGCGCTCGGAATAGTTCGTCACTGCAATTCGGTTTGGGCGTGCTCGGCACTTCGTCTATCGTCATGCTGACGCGCACAACTCTCGCCGAAGATGTCGAGTCAAAGGAGACTGGCCCTGCGACAGAGAACGCGCCCGAGCCCGACACGCTTCCTTACTTCAGCCGGGGCGAGCCAAGAGTATTCGCCTCAGGTAGAGCGGTAGCTGGTCTTGGCGTGGGTCGGCTAGCCCTAGAGGGTGGTTACGGCAAGCCGCATTGGGCGTGGGTCGGTACCGAGACCATCAGCGCGATCACGCCGTACTTCTCTTCGTTCCAGGCAGGGTTGCACGCCAGCTTGGTAGTCGTAGATGCCATGATCACCTGGCGCCGCACTTACTCGTTTAGTCACGGTTTGATAGCGGAATTGGCCAGCGTCTCCGCCGCGGATCTTGAGCGCTCTGGCACCTCGAAGCTACAATATGATGTCCTCGACGCCAGTCTGTGGGGGTTCATTCCGTATCGCCGCCTGTTGCTGACTTGGGAGTTCACCTACGTTCTGCCATTGGCGTTGGACACCCGAAATCTACTGTATGAAGAGGTGCAGCGCGCGGTCGTGTCACGACGCGGACTGTGGACCACTAAGGTTGCCCCGATGCTCAAGCCCGTCCGAAATCGCGCGTTCTACGCTGGGGTGCTGGTCGAACAATTGGCCCTGATGGGTCGCAGTCGGCCGCTTGAGCTCCGTGCTGGGCCGTCAATTTGGGCCAATCTCGGTGACCATTGGGATCTGTATGGTTACCTGAGCTGGCCCGTCGTCAGCCCTGACTCACTGGGATTTTGGGGCGGTTTGTATGGGTCGGTGGGGTTACTTTTTCGCATGGCTACGGGTGAACCAACGGCTGTGAGGCCATAGCCCGGACGTGACCTGGGCCAAGCGAAACTAGGGGCGACCCGCCAACAGCAGCTGACCCGCGTTGCCGGTGTTCGAAATGTAGTTGGGCCCGGTTCCACTTGAAACCAGTAGCGCCGTTAGGTCTGTGCCGACCGAATAGTGCCCGTCGGCATCGGCGCCCTGCTGATTGGCGTCCCAAGTATTGCCTACCGCTTTGACGACCACACCCGCCGAAAGGTAAAAACTGAAATTGGCGGCGTCAGGCTGCAGGCTGAGATTGTTGTTGCGAAAGACGTTGTTTCCGGGTGAATCGAGGGTGCCGAAATCGAACGTGTTGTTCGAATCTGCGGTTAGCCCGACACCAGAATATTGTCCACCCGTTGCCGTGGTATTGCGCACCTTCACAGAAAGGCCGGCAGATGAGTTCGAGAACAGCATCGCTCCCCAGCCGGCGATGAAATCAACGTGATTGATTGACACCGCACCGGGGCCACTGATCAAGACAGCCGGTGAGTCGACACGAGTGAACGAACTATTGGTGATGGATACGTCGCAGCCACTACCAGTAATGTTCACCCCGAGGCTCTTCATGTCCGTCACTGTCAAGCGATTGATGCTGACCTTGGGTATGGACGTGCTCGGCGCTTGGGACACGATGATGCCGTTGGCGCCATTCTTGAACGTCACATCGTCAAGGGTCATCTCGGTGGTCACTGTGCCACCGAGGATGCACAAGGACGTGTAATCGAAGGTCGTTCCTCCGTCCACTTGGAGCCGAGGCGTACCACTAGGAAGGTAGATGGCCGAACCTGCCATAGATGGTGCATCCTGCGATTGGATTGTCACGCCATGCAGGGTCAGTTGCGCATTGCCCTCGGCCCAAAACGCCATCGCTTGGTAACTGAGCGTGCCCCCCTCGACGGTCAATGCACTTTGCTCCCGAAGGACGGCAAATTGTGGATTCGGACCCTCTGCGTAGTCCGAAAGGTTGCCCGGGCGCAGCGCGACGGCGGCCGTACCACCAATATCGAGACCGAAATTGCCGCAACTGCGCCAACTGCTACCCGTTATCACCAGAGCCCCTTGGCGTGTCTCGACGGCGGGTCGCCCCACAAGGCAATCGAAGTGGATCCCCTCGAGCGCCCCGCCATTCATGCAGATCCCATGATAGCCGCTGACCTTGATTCGCGCCCCACTCGGAGACACGGCACGCAAGCGGACGTTTTGCGCAAAGGCCACGCCCGAGTCGATCCCACACTCCGTCGACATCGCGTTGCCGAGCTGCGGATCAATGCTCGAGTCCCAAGTACCGCCAAGCAAGCTTACCGTGTCGCCAGATTTTGCGGCAATTGCAGCACAGGCGAGAGTCTTGAGCGGTTGCCCGAGCGTGCCGGGTCCCTCGTCCGCGCCAATCGTCGCATCGACGAACCACTCCGAGCTGCTCGCACCCAACCCAACACCCGCCGCACCGGCAAAGGAACTCTGCCCGGCGGAAGCCACGGTGTTCGCGCCCGCTGCGCCATCTGTGCGGCTTGGATTGCAACGCGCTGCTCCACCTGTGCCCACGGTACCACCGGATCCACCGGTGGCGCCTCCCAGGCCAATGCCGCCCCCTCCCACGCCAATGCCGCCGCCTCTGCCCGCCAAAGCGACGCTACCGCCACCCGACGTGGTGAAGTTCCCGCCGATGCCTGTCTTGCCAGCAAGGCCAATGACACCACCCGTGCCGCCTACCACGCGTCCGCCGCTGCTCACGTTGCCACCGGTATTTCGAATTCCGCCGGTAGTGTTGCCGCCAGTCGTACGACCACCGGTAGTGTTACCGCCAGTCGTACGACCACCGGTAGTGTTGCCGCCAGTCGTACGACCACCGGTCATCACCACCGCTCCCCCAGTAGCGGGTGTACCCCCCTTGGCAACCGACGTCGTCGTTCTTCCGCCAGCAACAGTGGCACCACCCAATTCGCCAACGGGGATTGCGCCTATCTCGTCTTGCTCAAGCGTTGAGCTCCGACCGCCGCAGGCCAGGGTCGATACCACCGCCGTCAATAGCCAGAAATCGTGTCCCTCACGCAACCTCGCCCGAGTCATGACGTACTTCTACCCGGCCTCGGCCTGGCTCGCAACGCTGACCCGCAGTTGATGCAAATTGGGCGCTAAAGGTTCAAACCCACGTGAGACAGCACCCAGAAAGCCGCTGCAGCAAATACAGCGCTCGCGGGCAATGTCACGACCCAAGCCACCAAGATGCGATGCGCGACACCCCAGCGGACAGCGCTAAGTCGTTGGCTGGCTCCGACACCCATGATGCAGGCATTAATGCAATGGGTCGTAGACACTGGGATCCCGAGTGCACTAGCGGTGAGAATCGTGGCCGTGCCAGCGGTCTCGGCGGCAAAGCCCTGGATCGGCGAGATCTTGATGATCTTCGAGCCCATGGTCTTGATGATGCGCTTGCCGCCAGCAGCCGTGCCAAATGCAATGGCGAGCGCACAGGCCAACATCACCCAACGCGGCACATCGAAGCTACTGCCATGCTTGGCGGGTGCAAGTATCGCCGGCAAGAGCGGCTGTGCGCCCGAGGTAACGTAGGACACCAGCGACAACGTGATGACTCCCATCACCTTCTGCGCATCGTTGGACCCATGCGAGAAGGCCATGGCGCAAGCCGACACCAGTTGGAGTCGCCGCGCGTTGCCCGTTACGACGCTGTGGCGCATGCGGCGTATCAGCCAAAGAATGACGACCATTAGCACGAAGGCGACGACAAACCCCATTAAGGGCGAGAGCACCAAGGGATAGATGACCTTGTGCACGAGGTTGCCCCACTTGAATGCTGACCAACCCGCGTGCAAGACGACGGCACCTGCCAATGCGCCGATGAGCGCATGGGAGGAGCTCGACGGGATCCCGTACCACCAGGTGACGAGGTTCCAGATGCTCGCGCCGATGAGTACTGCCAATACCATTGTCTGCGTGACTTGGCCGGGGTCAGTGAACCCACTGGCAATCGTCTTAGCCACGGCGGTGCCTGTTAGCGCACCAATGAAGTTGAACAGCGCCGCGATGAGCACGGCGGTGCGCAGTGGAAGCACTCCCGTTGATACTGAAGTAGCAATCGCGTTGGCGGCGTCATGAAAGCCGTTGATATAGTCGAAGATCAGCGCAAAAACGACGACGGCAATTAGGATGCTAAGCATGCTTCACCGCGACGTTCATCAACGTCTCGGCCACGGCGTCACAGCTGTCGACGGCCGTCTCAAGGTGATCCAATACCTCGCGCGCTCGAAGAATATCCTTCGCATCAACGTCTGGATCATGAAAGAGGCGGCTAAGTTCCGTACGGAAGATCTGGTCCGCCTTCTTTTCAAGACCGTGAATGCGTTGGCAACCCTGAATTAGCGTGTCGTACTGCTTGTTGCGCAGACAAGGCATAATTTCGACCAACACGTCACAGCTCTCTTTTAGCACCTCGAGTTGGCGAACCATGGGCTCAGTCGGGCGCTGCAGTGCAAAGATGACCAACGAGCGAGCCGTGACGTTCACGTAGTCCAATATGTCGTCGATCTTCTTGGATAGGCGCTGGAGATCCTCGCGATCGATCGGCGTCACGAAGGTGTCCTGGAGCCTTTTGAGCACCTCGTCGACGATGCGGTCGCCTTCCTTTTCAATCCGCGTGACCTCCTCGCGAATGGCCACATAATCGGCGCCCTCTTCCACGAACCGGCCAAGTACGGGGATTGCCTGTTGGGCCACTCGAGCTTGTTGTTCCAAGTACTCGTAAAAGTGGTCTTCGCGCGGTAGCAACCAATTGATCATGGACTGAAGTGACATGGCGGGGACGACTCCGTTGCGCTCTCGTGACGTTTAGTGACGTTTGTGACAGGGAATAGCTCAACCATTAGTTGCGGCCATGCCCCCTCAGGGGTTGTCACGGGATTGTCACAGAGCGCTCGATTCCGCCCCAGTTGTTGCCTGAATGTCACAGAATCGTTACATTGATAGCATTGGGCCTATGGGACGAGAGCGGCCGCATCGAGGAAGGTTTTGAGCTGCTCGCGGTCGGTTTCACCCAGGTGCCAAGGGCGACCGCACACGTCGATCCAATGATCGGAAGCGCCGTCGACATCAGTCGCGGGTGAAGCCGCCAAGCTCTGCAATTGTTCCAGCGCCGCTTCGGCCTTGAGCACGGGCACGGTTCCGTTCGCGGTAATTCCCCGCGCCAACGTTGCGGGGAGTGAAATCTCAGGCTGATAGGGTGCGTTCAGTACGAGGTGCTTGCAGGTCGAAAGATTTGAGTCTGGCCTTGACTCGCGCAACACGATGCTGACCGTTTGGGTTTGCCCGACCTTGTTCACCACCAACAGGGCCGAGCGTGTCTCCCCGAGTGAGAGCGACAGTCGCGTGGATCTTGTGGTTTCCGTCGTGACTGCGGGGGCTGGTGCAACAGGCGGAGTTGATGCAGGAATTGACGCGTTGGCTGCGGGCGCATTGGCTGTTGGCGCGCTCGCTGAAGCCAGCTGTGACTGTGCTGGCGGTAAGCCTGCAACAGCAGGTGTCGGTACTGGCAAAGTTGGTGAACTCGATGTCGGTGCCGTGGTCTTTGGCTGCGCAAAATCCAGGTCTTGCGGGGACGTTCGCTGTGGCGGCGCTTCCCGCGGCTCACCACCAAACCATAGCGAAAAGCCCACATTGAGCATGAAAGTCATACCCGAGAGTTCCAGATCGTTCTGTCGCCCCGTGGCACTGATGGTCGTAGACGTGCTGGTTACCGTCGCGATCGGATCGATCGAAAGCAGATCGCTCGCGTGCAATCGTGCGCCAAAAAGTACGCCGTAGTGGGTCGAAGATACTGAGGACTTGATGGTAGACGCTGGGGTAGTCGCGCTGCTCGGGGTAGCCTGATACGAGGTGTTGCCTGCCGCAATTCCAAGCAGGCCCCCCGCGGTGAACCGTACGCGTGACTCGCGATTGCCCGAGATGTAGGCAACGTAGGGACTAAGGGCATACTCGTCGAGCGTGACTTCAGGTGACGTAGCATCACTTCCAGTCTTGGTCGTCGTGTTCGAATAGCCAAAGCGAGCCCCCAGATCCACGACGTCACTTATCACGACACCAAGCGATAGCGCCTGTGCCCCAGGCAAACCATATTGCGTGGAACTCGACACGTATTTCGTCGAAACAGGCGCGGCACTGGCGCTTGTGATGTCCGTCTGGGTGGTCTCGGTGGATCGACTGGTGACAATGGCCGTCTCAAGCCCCAAGTGAACCCTCGCTTTGCCCGCGGCCAGGCTTGACGTAGACCAAACGCTCAGGGCGGCGAATGCGAGGACATCACCGAAAACCGTCCATTTCAACATATGCCATCGGTAGTGAAGTTCGATCGCCCAGTCAATCCGGAATCAATTTCGCGTCTAGAAAGCCTGAGGAACGCCGACGAAGTGTCGAAAACAAGCCGCTCCAGGGTTGAGTCGACAACAGTTTTCCGTGGAACAGTCCCCCCTCGACTCTTCCGCGGACGCCCAAGCGACCTCAAGATACCTTCATGCTTCTGAGTAGTTCCGTTTGGGCCGAACGAGGGATCCAGTGAAGATCTGCTGAAAGTGCAACGGTTCTCGGCGCATTCCTTGACCGCTAGGTTCCGAGTCCCATAGTTGCTCCGGAAGCCCTCATGGCTTCGGACGGCCTATGTCGAATCGACCACTATATGGCGCACTGTGTCACCCGCCACAACACTCGACTCGAGTGGCACTCGTCGCGATTGTTTTGCCGCTGCTGGGCATCGCCTGCAACAATTCGACTGCTGCCACGGACAAGCGCAGCCAACGACCGCTGCCCGCGGTAGTCGTCGTACCAGTAGAGGTTCGTGACGTCCCCGTCGAGATCGAAGGCCCCGTCGATTTGCGCCCGCTTGAGCAAGTCGAGGTCGGCTCGAAAGTGCTTGGGTACTTGGACGCGATCCTCGTCGATCGAGGCGACCGAGTGAGGAAGGGTCAGACCATTGCGCTGGTGCGACCCAGTGATTTGCCCGGGCAGGTTGCGGCCGCCAAGGGTAGTTACGCGCAAATCGAATCCAACGCCGCACTAGCAAAACTAAATTTTGCTCGAGCGCAGAAATTGCAGCCTGCTGGCGTGTTGAGCGATCAGGAACTAGAGCAGTCCGCTGCTGCCGTAGCATCGACCGAAGCCGCAGAAGCCGCAGCCAAGGCGCAAATGCAGGCCTTGGCCGTTCGCCTCGGCGAGACCCAAATCACTGCACCCATCGACGGATTCGTGGCCTCTCGGAGGCTCGATCCGGGTGCGCTAGTTGGGCCCACCGCTAACAGCGGCTCGATAGCAACTATCGTTCGAGTCGATCGCTTGCGCGCGTTCGTCAATGTTACCGAGCGGTACGCGATGTCAATGGCCGTGGGTATGCCCGCTCGAATTGAGCTAGATGCTGCGAATTTGATGATCGAAGGCCACGTCGTTCGTGTCTCGCCCGCGGTCGATCCGAATACTCGAACGCTCGAGGCCGAAGTCCAGATCGCCAATCCCGACGGAAAGCTGCGCTCGGGAACCTATGGTCGTGCCTTCATCCGACTAGCGCTCCACAGCGGCGCCATTGTCGTGCCTGTTGCTGCAGTGCAGATCAACTCGAGCGGGCAAGCGGTGTGGGTCGCCAAGAACGATCAAGTCACCAAGCGGATCGTGACGGTTGGCACAGAAGTCGATCGGGGACAGAGCCTCGAGATTGTTTCGGGCCTGACCGTAGGCGAGCAAGTGGTCATCGCCGGGGCCGATGGTCTCTCCGACGGTTCCAAGGTGAGAGTGCGCACGCAAAACTCGCTGGAATCGAGGCCTGTTGAGCCCGCCGGTTCAGCCAATGCTGGCGCTATTCCCACGCGGTCCGCTGCCTCAGCTAGCTCCATCGCTACCCCTCAACAGCCCGCACAAGCAAAGTGACTGTAGGACGGATCCATGTGGTTGACCCGACTCGCACTCAGAAATCCGATCCTCATCTTGATGCTTTCGCTGATGTTGATCGTTCTCGGCGGTGTATCGCTACAACGCCTCAGTGTGGACCTGTTTCCCGAAATTACCATACCCACGGTTCAGGTCGCGACGTTTTACACTGGAGCCGGGCCCGCCGACATCGAGAAGAGCATCACCGAGCCGATTGAGCGCGCGGTTTCGGCAGCGCCCGGCGTCGATCGAGTCGAGAGCCGTTCGCGACAAGGGGTGTCGGTCGTCACGGTTTGGTTCGGCTATGGCGTCAATCTCGACAACGCCCAATTTGAGGTGCAGCAAAGGGTAGCGCAGATCCAGAACACGCTGCCACCTGGGATCCAGCAACCATTCATTCTGAAGTTCGACATCACCAACATTCCGGTGGCCCAGATCGCAGTCAACTCGGACTCGCTCGACGAAAAGCAACTGCGCGATTTGGCCTACAATACGATCGAACCCCAGATTGAGCGAATCCAAGGGATAGCCAGCGCTTCGGTGGGTGGCGGCAAGACGCGCGAGATCGGCATCCGTGTTCAGCGCGACGCGCTGTTTGCCCGGAGCCTCGGAATCCTGGACGTAGTGAACGCCGTTCGCTCGTCCAATCTGCTGCTGCCAAGCGGTAATTTACGCTCGGGCGGGCGCGACTACAACGTTTTCTCCAACGCCCAATTCAAGGACATCCCGCCGATTGGCGAGGTCGTGGTTCGGCCTGCCCGCGGCGATGTCGGTTCAACGCTGAGCGCAGGCACCGCTCCGGTGCGCGTTTCCGACGTGGCACGGGTCGAAGACGGCACTGAAGACCAAACCGAAGTTGTGCGCATCAATGGCAGACGAGGCGTCTACCTGCGCGCGCTGAAGCAACCGGGTGCCAACACGATTGCAGTCGTCGACGCACTCAAGAAGGCGATTCCGAATCTGCGCAACGTGCCGGACACGGTTCGAGTTGAGATTGGGTTCGATCAATCGAAGTACATTCGCTCGTCTGTTGCAGCCCTCGAGCATGAGGCCGTACAGGGCGGACTACTCGCCATTTTCGTCATTCTGGTCTTCCTGCTCAGCATACGCGCCACTGGGATCGTGGCAGTGGCGATCCCGCTGTCAATCGTGACGACCTTCGTGTTGATGTTCTTCACTGGGTTGACACTCAACGTGTTCACCCTTGGCGGCCTCGCGCTGGGGGTGGGTCGCCTGGTGGACGACTCGATCGTCGAGCTCGAGAACATTCATCGGCACCTGGAACGGGCCACAGACGTCAAAGCTGCCGTCCTCGCAGCTGCACAAGAGGTAGCGATGCCAATTCTGGTGTCGACCATCACGACCATTGTCGTGTTCTTTCCCGTGTTGTTTATGTTCGGGATCGCTCGTTACTTGTTTTTGCCGCTAGCCTTGACGATCAGTTTCGCTTTGACTACGAGCTTTTTCGTGTCGCGGACGGTCACGCCACTGCTCTGTTACTACTGGATGAAACCAGGCCAGGACCGCCACCGTTCCGCATTCGTGTGAGCAATCGCCAGCGC
>Ga0302323_100000027_pt1 | contig 89404 bp, 79 predicted proteins | sample Fen_T0_3_FD_201950 | JGI IMG/M metagenome (GOLD analysis project Ga0302323, IMG submission 201950) | Peat permafrost microbial communities from Stordalen Mire near Abisko, Sweden - Fen_T0_3 | ecosystem: Environmental > Terrestrial > Soil > Wetlands > Permafrost | place: Sweden: Abisko...
CAAACCTGCCACCCGCGCAATCTCCGCGCGACCGCGACGATGAACTACCACTACTGATTCTCCGCTCATGGATACAGTCCATCACAACCATGAACTGTTTAACAGATGCGGTTGCTCTGACGGATACCGTTTTCCCGTGCGCCCTGGAAAAGGGTACGCATCGATGGCACCGCGCCCGAAGGCTACAGTTCCGCCGATGAGTCGATGATTAGTGGAGACCTGAGCACTCTTGACCGGACCCTGGTCTATCCGATTTGAGACTGTATCAGTTGGGGCAACTCGCCAACGATAGAAGGTCCTGATGTCCAACTACCAGGCCGTCACGCCGGATGCAATGGTCATGTACAAGAAAACCGGGGCGAAGGCGAAGGGCGATGAGCGGTTGATAGACGATCAAGAATGATCGTGCCCGACAACATAAACACCCAATAGATCGGATTCACAGATCCAAGGAGATCGCCATGAGCAGCACAACAGTTGTGAAAGACCCCGTTTGCGGCATGGACGTAGACACGACCACCGCCGCTGGACACACCGAGCACGAAGGGCAGACGTACCATTTCTGCGGCACCATGTGCAAAGAGAAATTCGATCGCAATCCTGCGCAATACCTAGCCAAGTCCGCGGGGAAGCCGAAGAGCGGCCACGGCTGCTGCAGTTAGTCCACAGAACAACGCAGGTCGAAGCCATGCCCAGCATTGTTCCGAGTTTCGGTTACGTATGGCTCATTTGGGCCAGTGCCTTCATGGTCCCTTGGAGTTTGGTGTTTGTCGTTAAGCCGTCGCTGCGACTGCCGATGCTCTGGGCAAGTGTCCTGACAGCGCCGTTTGGTTTGACGGAGCTCGCGTTCGTACCCAAGTACTGGAATCCACCGAGCCTGTTCGATCTAGCTCATCGAACAGGCTTTGACATCGAAAGCCTCATATTCTGCTTTGCAATTGGCGGTTTGGCTTTGGCGGGCTACCGGGTTCTGGTCCCAACGGCAGAATTTGTACTCCCGCGTCAAGCTCGCAACTCCCACCGACATCGTGGGCACCTCGTTTCGACTATCAGCCCCTTTCTGGTATTTGGAGCGTTGCTCATCTTGCCCTGGAACCCAATCTATCCAGGTATTGCTGCGCTCTTCGCAGGCGCATTGGCAAGTGTGCTGTGCAGACCGGATCTATGGCGCAGAACACTCGTCGGGGGTGTGGTGTTTCTTGCGCTGTATGCCGTCTTCTTGATCGGTCTGAAGATGTTGTGGCCAGGATACATCGAAGCGGTATGGAATCTCGGCAATCTGATCGCATGGCGACCGGCAGGGCTGCCGCTGGAGGAGCTGCTCTTCGGCTTTGGATTCGGGATGTATTGGAGCAGCGTTTACGAACATGTGACATGGCGGCAACGCGCTGCCTCGGTCCAGAGAATCATCACTCCAATCCGAACAACGCCGCAGACTGACGCTCTGTAGGACACCGGCAAAGCGTTTCATGGGGAGGTCACAGTGGAAAACCGCAGCTCTGCCGTACTCATCTCGCTCTATCGCAAGAGAGCGAAACGCTACGACCGCAGCACACTACTTCTCTACCTAGCCGGATTTCATCATTGGAGCTACCGGAAGCGGGCGGTCGAATTTCTTGCCCTATGCCAGGGTGACACTGTGGTGGATATTGGCTGTGGTACGGGACTCAATTTCTCGCTCTTACAGGAACGAGTAGGGCCTTCCGGAAAGATAATTGGCGTGGATCTTACCGATGCCATGCTCGATCAGGCGGCCGAGCGGGTCGCAGCAAATAACTGGTCTAACGTCGAACTGGTCAAGAGTGACGCCGCCAACTATGACTTCCCGTCAGGCCTTGATGGAGTCCTGTCCACCTTCGCATTGACGTTAGTGCCTGAGTTTGACGATGTCATTCGGAACGGCTCATCAATGCTTGCACCGGGAAAGCGCTTCGTCGTTCTCGACTTCAAGAGGCCATCGGGATGGTTGATGAATAAAGCGGCCCCTTTACTCGCCAAGCTGTTAACGGGTCCATTCGGCGGCACGTTCGAGATGGCTTCGAGAAGACCATGGCTCTCATTGGAGAATTACCTGGCTCTCATCCAGTTTACAAGTTTGTACATGGGTGGAGCTTACATTGCGACCGGCAAAAAGACCGGACTCTCTGCCGTTCCCGGGGGCACAGATGAATCATGATCACTTTATTGTCCCGCCTGGCAAGAAGATTCGCCTGAGCCAATACGACCCGGGATTCACGAGTCACTATAAAACCAATAAAGACGCCTCCGATAAATTACTCGAAGACATTGGGCAGCTGGAGAAGCATCAGAGCATCCTCTATGCGGAAAACACGTATGCACTACTCATAATTTTGCAAGCGATGGACACTGCCGGCAAAGACGGCACGATCCGGCATGTGATGTCGGGCGTCAATCCTCAAGGGACACAGGTGCACTCTTTCAAAGCGCCGTCCACCGAAGAGCTTGATCACGATTTTCTCTGGCGGTGCGAGAAAGCTTTGCCGCCGCGCGGCGGAATCGCCATCTTCAACCGCTCCTATTACGAAGAGGTGCTCGTTGTCCGTGTCCACCCGAAAACTCTCGATTCGCAAAGACTGCCACCCGGTGCACATGGAAAGGGAATCTGGAAGCGCCGCTTCGACGAGATCAATCATTTTGAGGAGCATCTTTTTAGAAACGGAACCGTGATTCTGAAATTCTTCCTCAACTTATCGAAAGAAGAGCAGAAGCGTCGCCTCCTCGCGCGAATCGATACGCCCGAAAAGAACTGGAAGTTCTCCCTTGCCGACCTGAATGAGCGCGGCCATTGGAACGACTACATGAGCGCATATGAGGAGACCCTGAATCACACCAGTACGAAATGCGCACCATGGTACATCATTCCCGCCGACAACAAATGGTTTACCCGAACGGTTGTCGCCGACGTGATTGTAGAGAAGCTCAGATCCCTCAAACTGAGCTACCCAAAGGTTAGCGCAGAGGATCGGCGGCATCTTCTCGATGCTAAGGAACGACTGAACAACGAACCGTCCTAAAGAAATCGGTGAGTAACCATGAATCAAACCACAGTACAGGTCGATGAGACGCAGAACGTCCCCGCAATGGAACACGGCGATCACGAGGCAGCGCCCTCTCCGTCATCAAACGGCCCCAAAAGAGGGGAAGAGCCCGAGTCCGGAGTACCTTCGACGCCGCCAGTAGCCAGCCCCCCTAAAGTGAACGGCACGGTAGAAAAAGCGCCGCCAGGGGACGGCAAGAAAGTTGATGACCACTCGGGTCACAAGCCGGATACGATGTCCGGCGACAAGGCGGAGATGGCCGCCGAAATGGGGCACGGAGCGGGCACGGACATTGAAGGGATGGTGCGCGATATGCGCAACCGCCTTCTTGTTACGCTCGGTCTGACGATAGCGATCTATCTCTATGCACCGATGTTTGTGAAGCTCACCGGACTTGTGCTCCCAATTCCGTTTGGCCTCTCGAAAGATGTCTTGATGTTTCTCCTTGCTACCCCCGCCGTCTTCTACGGCGGCTGGGTCTTCTATGTCGGCGCGTGGCGGGCTCTCAAACACGGCGTATTCAACATGGCGGTACTCGTTTCGCTGTCAGTACTGGCTGGATACTCTTTCAGCGTTGGAGCGACGTTCTTCTTCAAGGCACAGACCTTCTATGAAGCACTTGGCATGCTGCTTGTCTTCATTCTGACCGGTCATTGGCTGGAAATGCGAGCACGCTCCGGTGCGTCCAATGCGGTAAAGGCACTGTTGAATCTGACACCTCCCAAAGCCACGGTGATGCGTGATGGAAAGCCAGTCGAAGTGCCGACTTCTGAGGTCGTGACCAACGATATCGTGATTATTCGCCCCGGCGAGAAGATTCCTGTGGACGGCGAGGTCACTGAAGGCGAGTCGAGTGTTGACGAGTCAATGATCACAGGCGAGAGCATGCCGGTCAAGAAAATCGTCGGCGGCACTGTGACCGGCGCAACGATCAACAAGACCGGGACCTTTCAATTCCGTGCAACCAAGATCGGTGCAGACACAGCACTCGCGCAAATTGTCAAACTTGTGCAGGCGGCACAAAACTCGAAAGCCCCGTCACAGCGGTTTGCGGACATGGCCGCCCAGGTGCTGACCATCTCTGCCATCGTCTTCGGCATTGCAACCTTCTCAGTCTGGTATTGGCTGGCTGGATCGACCCTGGTCTTCGCCATGCTCTTGGCAATCACTGTAGTCGTCATTGCTTGCCCTGACGCGCTCGGTCTCGCTACGCCGATGGCAATCATGGTGGCCAGCGGCAAGGGCGCTCAGAGCGGCATTCTCTTCAAGGACGCGACCGCGCTCGAAGAGGCGGGCAGGCTTCAGGCGATCATTTTCGACAAGACAGGTACGCTCACTGTCGGAAAGCCACAAGTTGTAGAGATCGTCGCAGCCGGGGAATCGGTAACCGACAAGGAATTACTCAGGCTCGTCGCATCGCTTGAACAATCGAGCGAACATCCGCTCGGACAAGCCGTCATCGAAAAGGCCAAGGCTGCCGGCGCGACGCTCAGCGCAGCTGAGAATTTCGAGGCGATCCCGGGGCAAGGTGCCCGCGCCACTGTTGACGGGCGTAAGGTGCTCGCTGGCAATCGAAAGCTGATGGACGATAGCCACATTTCCTTCGATCAGCTGAATGAACGAGCGAAGGCGCTTGAGGATAAGGGCAACACCGTTGTCTATTCCGCCATTGATGGCTCTCCAGGGGGGCTCATTGCTATTGCCGACGAGGTCCGTCCGAATGCAAAACAAGCGATCGAGCAACTGGCAACATTGGGTATCGAGGTGGCGATGTTAACCGGCGACAATCAAGGAACTGCAAACATGGTCGCGAAAGAACTCGGCATCAAGACGGTCTTCGCCCAAGTACAGCCTGGGCAAAAGGCGGATAAGGTCAAAGAGATGCAAGCACGGGGCCTGCGCGTAGGCATGGTGGGCGACGGCATCAACGACGCCCCGGCGCTGGCGCAAGCCGATGTCGGAATCGCAATAGGCGCAGGTACAGACGTAGCGATGGAAGCGGCTGATGTGGTGCTGATGAAGAGCGACCCATTCGACGTAATCGGCATGGTCACTCTCAGTCGGGCAACACGAGCCAAGATGCGGCAGAATCTTTGGTGGGCGGCCGGATACAACATCATTGCCTTTCCCCTTGCCGCCGGTGTGTTCTTTCGCTTGACGGGCTGGCTGTTAAGTCCGGAGGTCGCTGCCCTTTCCATGTCTGGTTCGACCTTGATTGTCGTTGCAAATGCCCTTCTCTTGAAAAGGGTAAAAATCAATGAGTCCGCAACCGCCTAACTGCATTGCATCCGGGGCTGAAGCGATATGAGTGCCTACGAAACAGGCTCTGGCGTTATTGGTAAGCACTTGCTAATACTCCTTGTCTGCGTCTTCGTCGTCATGATCGGCCTCGGCATTACTGTCCCGGTGCTACCCTTTTATGTCGAACGACTTGCACTCGCAGCGGGTGCATCGCACAAGTCTGTGGTAATGCATGTGGGCTTGCTGACTAGCGCATATGCTGTTGGGCAGTTCCTCTTCGCACCCGTGTGGGGGCGCCTGTCAGATCGAACGGGTAGAAGACCGCTCATATTGATCGGCATCGCAGGCTACGCAGTAGCGCAGATTCTGTTTGGCTTGGCGACCTCGCTATGGCTGCTTTACGCGGCTCGCATTCTGGGAGGAATTCTTTCTTCGGCCACGCTTCCGGTGGCGGCGGCTTACGTCGCCGACATGACTACTGAACAAAAGCGAGGCCGCGGGATGGCGTGGCTGGGCACCGCGGTGAGTCTAGGATTTGTCGTCGGTCCAGCACTCGGTGGCACCCTGTCTCGCAGAGACATTCATCTTTTTGCCCGCTGCGGACCCTTCATGATCGATAGCTTCTCCGTCCCGTTTTTTGCCGCAGCAATTCTCGGAATGCTCACGCTCGTTGCGGCGATCCGATGGCTTCCGGAGTCGTTGTCTGCAAACGTCAAGAGTGTTGCCGATGATGAGACTGCAACGGATTGGCGAAAGCTGGCAGTTGGACTAGGTCCACTGCTGGGTCTGGCACTCCTTGGACAATTCGGTCTCGCAATCTTTGAGGGGACAATTGCGCTCTATGCTCAGGCAAAGTTCAACTACGGTCCTGGTGAAGTGGGAGCCATTTTCGTGGTGTGCGGCTTGGTGATGACCGTCTTTCAGGTTGGAGCAGCAAGTCTTCTCGCAGGGCGCATCCGCGAGATCTACCAGATCGGCGCGGGCTTGGGATTGATGGGAATCAGTCTTGGACTCATGGTGATTGAGCATGAAGCGTTCCTCATCTTCGCCTTTGTCGCACTGTTGGCATTAGGGATGTCTCTCGTTTCGCCCAATCTCGCCGCTCTGATCTCGAAAGGGGGCGGTAGCCGGCGCACCGGTATAGCGCTCGGTGCTCAAAATGCATCCAACAGTCTTGGCCAGGCGAGCGGCCCGCTGCTGGGGGGTGCGCTATTCGTTTGGAAGATGAATGCTCCGTACTTATTGACTGGGTCGTTGTTGGTCACGGTCGCTTTGACTATCGGATGTATGAGCGCCGGAGCAAAGATGGGCCACAGAACGCTGCGGGAGCAGGACGTTGCGACGTAGTAAAAGTAGTCCACCGCTGGGTATTGGTCTCGTGAGCTAGTCTTCCGTTGAAAATCGCAGTAGTGCGAATCGTTATTTCTTTCAAGCTCAACTCAGTGTCGAGGACTATTACGGCAAGGGAAGCAGCGGTCTCGCGCCTCGAATTGCTCTTACAAAGTCTTGGGTACTACCCCTTGTTTCCTTCACATTCCAGCGCCTTACACGTTTGCTTCAGATGGGTCGGCGGTAGCGTCTGTCGGTAGGTGATCCGGCACGTCAAGGCGCGCAACACCAATCCGCTTGTCGGCCATCCCATAATAGACATCTATACGATCAGGGGTGCCCAGATCGTCGCGCCGGTCGATGCCGGTGGGAAATACGACGTTGGCGACGATCCCACGTTGCTCTTCTGGCAATTCCGGCGTCAACACCGGCTCCGTCGAACGATAGCTGATAACGAGCGGATGCTCCTTGGAAAAGATCATTACCCCAGCGGCATAGCACAACGTGTGCCTGTCGGTGTTAGGTTCCTCTAGTTCGCTAACACCGTGGTAGATGATCAGCCAGCCGTGACGGGTCAAGATTGGTGGTGTGCCGCCGCCGATCTTGAGCCGCTCCTAAGGCGAGACTGGTGATGCCAGCCGATGATGAAAGGTAAACTCGCCGGTGTGAAGTGTGTTTTGGTCAAGTGTCATTCGACAATACGAAATCCAGATGCTTTCCCGATTGATATCCACCTCACGGGTCGAAGGACAACAGGCGGTTTCCTCGGGACGAGTGCCTGGAAAGAGGGGCCGGTGAAGCAAGGCCAACTCCGGCTGCCCGGACGGATCGGGAATTACTGCTGGGAAAAGGCTGGCGTCCTTGTTGTCTACGTTACCGAATTCGATTCCGTCGCACGAAGCAAAGACTGCGAGCCCGAGACGCTTCCAGTGCAAGAGGTCCTCCGACAGAGCAAGGGCTATCCTTGGGCCTTGGGACGAAAAAGCCGTGTAGGACATGATGTAGCGTTGGATTGGCTCTACATATGTAACGCGGGGATCCTCACAGCCACCGCCGCCATCCAGCCTCCGTTCATAATCCGCTTCCGGCTCCAGTGCGACGCCAAGCCTCTCAACGCCCACCGGATCGCCGACTTCGTTGAACCGCACCCGTGCAATGCCAATGCGCGAATAATTTCCCCGTGCGACCAACCTCGGGAAAAGGTACAGCTCCCCGTCAGGGCCACGAATGGCGGCCGGATTCAGGACACCTTCAACTTCGTGGGGATTGCCGGGCTCCGGTTCCATCAACACTCCCAGCCGGCGCAGTTTTAATTCGCTCATCAATCCACCTCAAATGATCGTACTTGTTGATCGCCGTCCCAACAAGCGATGATTGCTTCAATGACCCGCTTGGTCTCGTTGGCGTTTCGAATAGGAACGGAAATTATACCTTCCTGTTCAGGTGGATAGTCGGATTCAACTCATTGAATGAAATGCTCAGAAAGTCTCGCTGCTTCGGCCTCCGTACCCAGCGGGTTTTTAGGGATGGATCGTTGACACAGAGGGTTTGACGGGCACCTTCATCTCGCAGTAGTTGATAGCAGCAATCGCGAGCGCCGCATACATGAGGAGTGCACCTATCCAGAGGCTTCAATCAGGATGCATCCCACCCAATCCAAACAAACCTTCGCCGATAGTTTCGTTTCGCCACCATGGATCTGTCAGACGACCGGGCAGAACGGATTCGTCTGCGCGCCTACGATTTGTATGAAGCACACGGACGGGACTCAGGGCACGATCTCGACAACTGGCTACAAGCTCAAGCTGAGATCGAGGCGAGTGAATCTAGCCCGAAAGAGCACGGCGCGTGAGCCAGAGTTCGAAGGTGTTCTGGCAAGTGAGCGCCATTGTTCAGTTCTGCCGATATTGAGCCTGCCTCGGAACCACCGTGTCCGCAGGGCACCGAGTAGGTAACTGTAGAACCATGCGAAGAGATCCCGTCTTCGATATTGCGTACAACCGTCCCATAAGGCACAGACAGCAGTTTATTCCTTAAAGAACAAACTGTTCGCTGAGAAGGCGCTATTGCGATCAGATATCGATCGGCATCGCCTGGAGTTGAAGCTGAATGGCAATCAGAAGAGCGTCATTATGGTCTTTCAATTGCAGTGTTACTGCCAAGATCACTGAGATGTCAATAATCTCTAAGCGATCTCTAATCCAGCGTTCGCTGCAATCATCCTTCGTGGACGGAAAGATACTCACATGTTTCGACTGGACTATATTTCCTGTGTTCTGACCATTGGTTCCACTATCCTCGTAGGGAGGAAACGCTGGGAAGGATGGCTGATCGCGGGTCTCAACAGCGTTTTGATCTGCATTATCGCTGTCAACACTTCCCAAACGGGATTTATTCCAGCCAATCTGTTTTGCCTCGCATTGTACGGATACAACGTCTGGGAGTGGCGCAAGGTTAATCGATTGCGATCGGAGCACATTCAGCAATGCAACGAGACTGAATCTCTGGCCGTCTGAGGCTCCTTTACGATCAGTTTTGCCTTAAGTGCTTCTTCTTCTAGGTCAGACAGTCGAACACTGAACACCTTCACTCGATATGCATCTGTCACACAAAGGAAGAGATGGTCACACATGAACGGCTGCGCCACAGTACAACCTGATTGCAGGAACTGCCGCTCTGCTGCCGAGGGAGCCAGTAGATGTCTCAACTACCGACGCAACTCGTTGAAGTTTTGGACGCTCGACTTAGTCTTTGGAACACTTTTGGGCTTCCTAGTTGTTTGGTCTCATGAATTCTTGATCCCGGGAAGTTGGCCTCTCCCCTGGTTCTTTCTCGCCTCCATGTCTTTTGTGATGGCTTTGCAATCCCTACTATCGTTCTTCATCGGCAACATGATCGGCGAGATGGAGGCAATGATTCCTGGCGGCTTTATTGGTATGGGTGCAATGTGCATTGCCTACCTGCCCTTCCCAAATAGAGGTCTCATGTTTGCCTCCGGGGCAGGTGCTGGATTCGTTATCAGCATGGCGTTCGTCATCAGTGACATATGGTTCCGGGGCGTGTCAATGGAAGAACTTCAGCCTCGTCGATTGAGCCGACAACTGAGTCCTCCCGGCTTCACCCTTCGAACCCCGACCTGGCTTCGCGACGTGCAGGAAATCGCTGGAGCGCAGAGGCGGGCCTTTGCCCAGAAGGCACTATTTGCAAATATGGGCGAGTCGGTTCTGTTTGTCGCTGCGGGATCGGGCTTGAACTTTGCGAACTTTCCGCCACACCGCAACATCGTTGCAATTGATGTGAATACCGAAGCGTTACGCCGCGCACAGGTCCGTTCTAAGGCTTACGATGGAACTCTGCGGCTGATGGAAGCGGATGTCCAGAAGCTGCCTTTTCAAACGGCAACCTTTGACACAGTAGCGACGGCCTCCACGTTCTGCAGCGTGCCCAATCCCGGACAAGGACTTTCGGAATTGTACCGAGTGTTGAAGCCTGGTGGCAGGCTTCTCATGTTGGAACACGTGCGGAGCCGCAACCTCCTGATTGCATTTGAACAAGACGTAATGAACCGCGCTATGCGGTTTCTTGGCTCAGATGTAAACAGAGATACCGTGGCAACGGTCCGAGATGCTGGCTTTGTGATCGATCAAATTCACAGTGCTTACTTGGACGTCTTCCTGATGATTTACGGCCATAAGTCATCTGAATCTGATTGACCGCATAACTCGTGCACTGGATTTCATAGAAACTTGTCAAAGCCGCAATCATCGAGAGTCGCATAGTTCGCAGCCTGACACCGGCCCTGCGCAACCTGGGATATTGTCGAAATTGCGAGGTGTGGAATCATGGTAGCCGCTCATTTTATTCCACCCATATCGCTTGACATTCCCTGCATCTTCGCTGTGCCAACTCTTACTTCAACCGCAATGAGTTGATCGCCTTTCTTTGTGGCGTGAATCACGACGCGATCGCCAGCCTTGAGGTCCTTTGCTGAGATCGCCTGCATTCCCTTGATATATTTCGTGTCGCTCGTAAACGACACGGTTTGAGTTGTACCGTCGGTTGCCTTCACCGTAATACTGGAGGTAGTGATCGATGTCACGGTTCCCATCACGTGTAGCATCCCATTGTGGGCGGATACAACTCCGACGGAAACTCCAATCATAAGCAGCAATGCCAATAGGCGCTTCATTGGTTGCGTCCTTTCTTTTTGTGTATCGTTGCGGTTTTGGCAGAGGGTTCTCCGTCGCTCAGAAATTGCTCCTCGTCTTTCTCTTCCTGGATCTGATCCGGGCTCTTCGGGTTGAGTGCCTCCATCTGAGCCGCGTCGGAAGGAGTCAGCTGAGGAAGGTGACGAATGAAATGCACGAGCCTCCAACTATCATCAGCGGTGCCCTCTCCCCCAAACGCAGGCATCCCAGACATCCGAATGCCGTTCTCTACTATGTAGAAAAGCTCCCCATCCGTCATTCTCTGCGTTTTGGCAAGACGGAGATCTGGTGGCTTGGGATACATGCCCTGGCCGAACATCGTCTTTCCACTTCCGTTGTTTGCGTGACATACCGCGCAATGGTCTGCGTAGTGAGCCATCGCCTCTCGCTCAACATCCGGCGAATAGTGGACAGGATTCTTAAGAGTCCTTGCAGACGAGGGCATGGCTGCATCGCGAGCATAAGCGGCCAATATGGTTTCTGCCCGCGATGGCTCCGAGCGGGCGCTGAAGCCGTGCGCCGCCGCCCTCACATAAAGCCATGCTCCAGCGGCGAGCAGTCCGGCCACTACTGCTATCGCCGCTGGGATCACGAGACTCTTCCTCATAGCAGCCTCCTGTTCCGGAGAACTTTACATCTTCATTCCTTTTGGCATTTCCTCGCCGATCGAGGTGATTGTGATCGTGTTGTCTTTGAGGTCCCCCTGGATATGAACGTGCTTGCCGGCAAACGGCGCAATGGTCTGCGGCTTGGCTGCTAGCTTATAGACCTTAGCGCCCACTACGAGAGCGTAGCTGCTTCCGTCCTTGATGCACTCCTGGACACATTGAGCGTCAGATTTTCCTGGCATCATATGCTTCTTGTCGCACATGGAGTCGGTGACGACTCCATCGATAGTTTGGGAGGCGGCATGAAGCTGCTGAATTGCAGGTATCATGGTGGCCGAGATTAGGGCGAAGGCGAGGATTGAAGTCTTTTTCATTGTTTTCTCCTATGAATAAAGTTTGAACACCCTTTTGAAAAGTCGGACTACGAAAGCACTTGTGATGACACGCAAGGATCGAGGTCATCATTGAGAGAGCTTTGCCGCTTCCGCGACGACATCGCGAACCAATACTGCCATGTCGTGATCTGACTCTGAATGCGGTATTTCAACAAGCGCGCAGTGAGTCGCATTTGTTTTTTTCCCTTTCGACTCGAAATCCATTGAATGTTCGCACTTGCCACAGACCATCACACCGTTTTGTGCATAATGGAGATTCTTACTTTTGTAACAGGCCCGGCAGCTTGCGACCGCGACATGAATCGTTTGGTCTGGGGCCCGCTGAACGACGAATTTCACTTTCTGTCCTGAAGCACTTGCCTCGAAGAGGTGCAATTGCGGTGAATTCAAGTTGCGCGGGTCCAGATGCAGATTCTGCCCCTCACCCAATGCGACCACGGGGATGTCACTCTTCTGCGGCAGATCCTCCCGATACGCCCGAACGAAGACAAAGACTCCGAAGAGCAGAAGGATAGTGCAGATAGCCCACACCGGCCAGAGCACATGCCAACCTCTATTGTTGCGCGATCTTGGATGCTTTCGAGTTATCGGGTGATTGCTCATCTGAGTGATCCTCAAGGGTTGCTAACAGCAAAGATGGTTCTCCCACTGACCGGACTGCGGCCTTCCCCAAGAGTTGAAGAATGCGTGATAAGCTGGGCTGCGACTAAGACACGAGGAACATAGTTTCTGGTTTCGAGGGGCAGCAGGCGAAGATTCGCCAGTTGATCGAAGTCCTGCGTGCGCGCCTTCAGGATTGCCTCGCCGAGATGGGCTTCGCCCGTATTGTAGGCGGCCAGCGCAAGTTTCCAATCGCCGAATTGAGCGTATAGATCGTGAAGGTATCGTGCCGCTGCATCGGTTGACTTGAAGAGATCAAGGCGATCATCGCGAGTTTCGTCCACGCGAAGGCCGTAGCGGCGGGCAGTATCCGGCATCAGTTGCCAAAGACCGCGTGCCCCTTTGGGAGAGAGCGCCGTTGAGCGCCCTGCGCTCTCTACGAGGATGACCGCAGCCAGGTCAGTGGGAACGCCGTGACTTCTCAGAATGGGTTCGACGGCCGGGCGAAGAAGGTTCAGCCGCAACTCAGCGGCGCTTAAACCACGGTCGCCCGAAGGTCGGGTTGCATGTTCATCTTGATTCGCGGCGATATCGCTCGGTGTCTTGGCAGGAGTTACATTGCCGATCAATACGGGTGCGGTCTGATCTGCGGAGACAAGAATCCTATCCGCAGCATTGCTCAGCGAATCGTCGAGACCAGCGAAGAGTTGACCTGCACTTGATCGGGCCTGCTGGGAGATTGCCGCTCCCTGGCTCAAGAGACAGGAAGATGCAGCCAGGAGGACAACTCCAACCAGGAGACTTCGCCAGAACGAATTCACTCTCAGCTTGGTCGGGTTAGACATGGAGCGCCTCCGCAGGTTGGGCGGCTTCAAGCTTGAGCGCCGGCTTGATCTCCCAGTTCCACTTCCAGATCGCGAAGATTGGCGGATAGACGACCAGTTCCATGAGGAACGAAGTGATAATGCCGCCGAGCATGGGCGCCGCAATGCGCTTCATGACATCGGCTCCGGAGCCTGTGGACCACATGATCGGGAGCAGCCCAAAGAGCATGCAGGAAACGGTCATGACTTTGGGCCGCAGCCGCTTTACCGCCCCGTGAACGATGGCTTCGCGCAAGTCGTCCCATGAGTGAATGCCCCCATTCTTCAGAGCTTCGTGGTAGGCAAGGTCGAGATAGAGAAGCATAAAGACCGCTGTCTCTGCATCGACTCCGAGCAGCGCAATAAGCCCGACCCAAACAGCGATACTCATGTTGTAGTGGAGAATGTACAAGAACCAGATTGCGCCGATGGCCGAGAAGGGCACGGCCAGCAGAATGATCATGGTCTTGATCGCCGACCCGGTGTTGAAGTAGAGCAACAGGAAGACGATAAACAGCGTGATGGGGACGACCAGTTTCAAGCGCTGAGCAACACGCTCCATAAACTCGTATTGTCCGCTCCATACGAGCTCATAACCCGCAGGCACCTTGACCTTGTCTGTAACCGCCTTCTTCGCGTCGCTCACATAGCTGCCGATGTCTCGCCCGGAGACATCGACGTAGACGTAGCCGCTCAGCCTTCCGTTTTCGTCGCGAATCATTCCGGGGCCTGTCCTCATGTGGATGTCCGCAATCTGGCCAAGCGGAATCTGCGCACCGGAAGGCGTCGCTACCAGGACTCGTTGGAGCGCATCAACGTCGCTGCGATAATCGCGCAAATAGCGAACGTTGACTGAATACCGCTCACGGCCTTCGACCGTCGTCGAGACCTGATCGCCGCCGACGGCGGACATTAGAACACTCTCGGCATCATCAATCGTCAAACCATAACGGGCAAGCTCATCCCGTTTGAGATCGAAGTCTAGAAAGTATCCGCCGCTGGTGCGTTCCGCAAAGACGCTGGTGGTTCCTGGCACATCTTTCAACGCAGTTTCAATCTGTTCTCCGACCTGCTGAATCTGGGCTAGATCGGAGCCAAGCACCTTGATGCCTAGCGGTGTTCGAATGCCAGTGGTGAGCATGTCAGTTCGGGCTTTAATTGGCATGGTCCAGGCATTGGAGATGCCGGGAATTTGCAGCGCCTCATTCAAGCCGCCAGGGCCGTAGACGAGTTCCTGGGTTGTGATGTGATCTGCCCAGAACCTTCGTAGAACAGGCTGCAGCCATTGCGGCACTGACTTCGAGTACCATCGATCCAGCTTCGGCCACTGATCCTCTGGCTTGAGCACAATGGTGGTTTCCATCATCGAATACGGTGCTGGATCGGTCGAACTCTCTGCCCGGCCTGCCTTGCCGAAAACGCGCTCGACTTCCGGGAACCCAGCGATGATCTTGTCCTGGGTTTCTAGCACGCGTTCGGCCTCGGTAACGGAGATGCCAGGCAGAGTTGAAGGCATGTAAAGGAGCGTGCCTTCATCCAATGGCGGCATGAACTCTGACCCGAGCTTGAAATACACCGGAATGCTAAATGCCATGACGAGCAACGCTCCGCAGATCGTAAGCCACTTGTGATCGAGCACAAATTCGACCACCGGATGATAGACCTTCATCATCGGCTTGCTAATTGGATGATTGTCCTCGCTGTGTATCTTCCCGACAAAGACGGCGTTGACGATCTTCGCGAGCCAGGTGGGACGGAAGTTGAAACCATCCATGCGCGAGAAGAGGAAGCGCATCGCCGCTGGAGCCAACGTGATCGCCAGCAGTGCCGCGATTGCCATGGAGAAGTTCTTAGTGAACGCGAGCGGTTTGAAGAGACGGCCTTCCTGTCCTTCCAGGCTGAAGACCGGAAGAAAGCCAACCGCGATGACAAGCAAGGCAAAGAAGCTCGGCCCGCCCACCTCCTTCACTGCTACAATCACAACAGCGTGAGACGGACCAGGCCGGCCTTCAGCTTCCCAGAGTTCGAGTTTCTTATGCGTTTGCTCGACCATGACGACGGATGCGTCTACCAAAGCGCCAATGGCTACGGCAAGGCCGCCAAGAGACATGATATTCGCGGTCATTCCCATCCATTGCATCGGAATGAAGGCTAGTATCACGGTTACCGGGATGGTGATGATCGGGACAATCGCACTGCGTAAATCCCAGAGGAAGATCATAATCACAAGGCTGACAATAATCAGTTCTTCAATCAGAGTGTGCCGGAGGTTATCGACAGCCCGGTCGATCAACTCAGACCGATCGTAGGTAGTCACCAACTTCACTCCGGGGGGAAGCGTGGATTTCAGTTCGTTCAGCTTTTCCTTGGTTCGTTCGATCACTTTCTGCGCATTCTCCCCGTAGCGCATAATGACCACGCCCCCGACTACCTCTCCCTTGCCATCCAACTCCCCGACGCCTCTCCGCATGTCGGGACCAAATGTCACGGTGGCCACGTCGCGCACAAGCACCGGAGTTCCGGTCTGGGCGTTGACCATGATAACGGTCTTGCCGATGTCATCGAGCGAACGGATGTATCCGCGGCCGCGAACCATGTATTCGCGACCGGTGAACTCAACAAGTCTTCCACCAACGTCATTGTTCGATTTTTGTATCGCATCGCTGACAGCATTGATCGGAATCTTGTAGGCAAGCAATTTGTTCGGATCGACGTTGACCTGATACTGCCGTACGAAGCCGCCAATGGGAGCGACCTCGGCAACGCCCGGCACGGTTTGCAACGCATAGCGCAGGTACCAGTCCTGATAGGTCCGCAGTTGATCGATGCTATATTTCCCCGTTGTATCGACGAGCGCGTACTGATAGACCCATCCAACGGAAGTTACGTCTTTGGCAAGCTCTACGCTGACGCCTTTAGGCAGCCGCGGAGTGACGGAGTTCAGGTATTCGAGCGTCCTGGAGCGCGCCCAATAAATGTCCGTTCCTTCGTCGAAGATGATGTAGATGTATGAAAAGCCGAAGTCGGAGAAGGCGCGGATGTCCTTGACCTTCGGCAGCCCGAGCAACGCAGACGCTATCGGATAAGAGACCTGATCTTCCATGATGTCAGGACTGCGATCCCATTTGGCGTAGACGATCACCTGCGTGTCCGAGAGGTCGGGGATCGCGTCAAGCTTCGTATTCCTCATCGCGTTCCACCCAAGCACGATGGCCACCGCAACGAAGAGGAAGACGAGAAACCTGTTCTTATCGCTGAAGTCGATTATCCGGTTCATCATTGGTATCGCGCCTCGCTCATCAACTGGGCAAAGGAGATGACTGTGCCGCCGTTCTGGACTACAAAAGCATCGGCAACTTGCTTATCCGCGAATGAAAAGGTTCCTGGGGAGCAGCGATCATATGCCATTGGGTCGGTCCCCTTCATCTCATTCATTCGCATGGCATCGTGATCACAGGCCATGGCACGGCTGCCCTCGACAAACCATGCATTCTCAGGGGAGATGGCTCTGCCAGATTGATGGTCATGGACCGAAATCAACCGGAGAGGCTTGCGCTCCTGATTCGCCTCAGAGATTGCGCACCTTGCGCAGCAGACTTGCGCTCTCTTGCCTGCAATCTCCGCAGTGACGGAGAGGTTTGCATGAAGCGGGCGGTTGCAATAGCCACACGCAACTGGAGTTGGATGCGCAACAAATCTGTACCAACCAAAGGCGGCAGCTCCAACTACGACGAGAAAGACAAGTACTAGAAAAATACGTCGAGAGTTCATGATCATTCTCCTCAGTGCGCCATTCCGTTCATTGCGCTTTTCAGCCCGCTTTCAGAATCGATCAGGAAGTTCCCGGCTACGACAATTGTTTCGCCGGCTCTCAATCCCGTGAGAATGACTGCTTGACCGTCCACCACCGGACCGACGGTAATCTTCCTCGGCTCAAACATGCCGCCATCGTGGACCACGAAGACATGTTGCTCTGTTCCGGAGTTGAGAACTGCATCCTGAGGCACGATGATCTTCGTTCCATAATCGACGTGCAACTGTGCGTCGGCGAACATCTGCGGCTTCAATGCAAACTCAGGATTGGGAATCTCGATTCGGGCTTTGACGGTTCGAGTTTGTGGATCGACGGTCGGATAAATGTAGGAGATGGTTCCGGTATATCTCTTGCCTGGATAGTAGCTCAGGGTAAGAGAGACTCGCTGCCCGAGATGGACGAACGGAACCTCGTATTCATAGATGTCCGCGTCCGCCCATACCGTGGACAAATCTGAGACGGTGTAAAGTTCGGTGTCGGGCGTAACCGAGGTCTGCGGAAAGGCCTTGCGGTCAGTCACAAATCCGGTGATCGGCGAATAGAAGGTCAGATCCTTGCTTACCTTGCCGGACTCATCGAGTTCCTTGATCTGTTCATCCGATATGTCCCAGAGCTTGAGCCGCTGCCTTGCGGATTGCAGCAGTGACTGCGAACCCTGGGATATCTCTTGAAACGGAGCATTACCCAGCGTTGCATTTCCGCGTTTCGCGATGAGATATTCTTCCTGCGTGGAAACCAGATCGGGGCTATAGAGCGTGAAGAGCGGTTGCCCTTTCTTGATCAGCTGACCGACAAAATCGACATACACCTTATCGATATAGCCTGCCACCTTCACGTGCACATGGGCAATTCTTGTCTCGTCAGCAACGATCTGCGCCGTGGTTCGAATGTCGCGAACCATCGATTTTCGTTCTACCATCGCTGTCCGCACACCGGCGAGCACCTGTTTCTCTGGCGGGATCGTCACGGTACCCATGGGCATCTTGGCCATGCTTTCGTCTTCGGCATACTTTGGAACGAGAGTCATTCCGCAATCGGGCGCGATTCCTGGCTTGTCCGATTTGTAGGCCGGGTGCATCGGATCGTACCAGTAGAGAATCTTGCGCGCGTCCGCAGAGGAAGTCTTCGACATTGCAGGCATGTTGGCCGTGTCAGAAGATGCTGAGCTGTTCCCCTGTCCAGCGGGTGATGGCGCCTGTTCTGGATATTGAGGCACAAGGTCCATGCCGTCTGGCGCCTTGCCTGGCTGGTTGTAATGATGCTGCGGGTTCATGGCATCGTACCAATAGAGAGGCTTGCGTTCGCCACCCGCGCTTTGAGATGCGGCGATGGCGCGGTCGCCCTGGCCGAACCATCGGTGAGTAGCGCCGGCGTAAACAAGGCCAAGCGTCAACGCGAGCAGGATGCCAAGGATGATTCTTTTGGGCATACTTTTAATAGGCATTTACTTTGCCTCCTTTACGGACTGAGAGTCCGATGGGGAATCATTGGGGATTGACGGACCCGCGACATCGGAGCCGGTGAGTGCTTCGATCCGAGCCAATGCGGTTTGATAGTCGGCCAGCTGCCGATAGTAGTCCGTTTCGTAGTCCAGCAGGGTAGAGAAATTCGCGAGCAGCGAAAGAAAATCTACACTGCCAACCTGATACGAGGCCATCGAAGATTCGAGGGCGAGCGACGACTGAGGGACTACGCCCTTTGAGTAGAGAGTCAGCAGCCGCTCCGATGCCTTGGCGGTGAGGTATTGCTGCTTCAATTCAAACTTGACTTCGTTCAGTCGGTTGTCGCGCATCTTCTCCGCGCTGATCAGGTCTTCACTTGCCTCGGCCACTCCCTGGCGCTGCTTATTCTTGTAGAAGACGGGAATGTTCACAGTGAAGGTGACGCCATTCATATCCGGCTGCGCCGTGCGCTGCTGGTACATGTAGCTCACTCCAAGGTCTGGCCTGTACTCCTTCTGTGCTTGCGCTACGCCGAGGCGACCCCGCTCCACCATCCTTTGATTCCGAAGAACCGAAGTGTCATTGGCCGCCGCCAGGGTATACAACTCGTCCAGGGAATAACGGAGAGTCCCCGGCTCTACATCTGCGGCCGGAGGCAATGGCGATTCTGGAGAGCGCACAAGATAGACGTTGATTCGCGCCTGTGCCGTCGCCCGCTGCTGTTCGAGCATGGTGAGCTTCTCAATCAAGAGAGAGATCTCCACCTGTGACCGCAGCACATCCGCCTGCATCGCCTTGCCGACCCGATAGCGGGCTTCTGCGATCTTCGACAGCTTTTCGAGCAGTTCCTTGTTCCGATTCGTTGTCTGAATGGCTCTGTCAAAGTAAAAGTAGTCGAAATACGCAGCTTTGACTTCCGTCTCCACTCTGCGCCGCACCGCCTCATAGTCGGCTTGCGCTGCGTCAGCTTCCTTGCTGGCCATCTGTCCGCGCAGCTTCAGCTTCCCCGGATAGGGAAACTGTTGGGAGACCGTGACACCCCGATAGCTGGACGGATCACCTTGCTGCAAGCTGAACGGAGTGATATTGCCTGCCCATCCCACAGAGACCATAGGATCAGGCAGCGCCCTAACTTGCGGCACACGCCGTTGCAACGCATTGACTGCGTGTAGCGCGCTTTGGACTTCAGGATTTCTGCTGAGAGCCTCCTGGATGATGTCCTCAAGCGTGAGAGTTGGCTGGGCGGTTGTTTGTGATGCCAACGAGGCTTGCGAAACCAGCGCTGGGGCTTGAACTTTATCAGCCTCCTGAGCCCATAGAGCGCATGGGAATAACACAAGCCATCCCAACCAAACTCCGTTTCGACGTTTTCCGAGTTTACTCATTTCGAACTCCCAGCCCGTGCTTTTCCCCGCTTGGAGATTGAGCATCCGGTCTCAATTCTGGATCGGCTGCATTGTGGGCGTCCAAAGCATCGACCATGCGATAAAACAACGATCGCGATAGAGGCTCTTTCAGATCGAAGTTGTATGTGTCGCGATATCCGAATACAAGCAGGTGAAAGGGGTCGGGGTCGGATAAGGTCTGGAGATCTGCCCAGCGCCAGCTACGGCTGTCTCCACGAGCGTTGGTCAAGTAATCGATTCCGCCATCCGACAGACGTAGAATCCCGTTGGTTCCGCCCGTGAGCGTCCTATGATGGGCCAGGATTACGACGCCGCGCGACGCCGGATCCGGAACCGCGTTCTTCGAAGGCCGCTGAATCTGCCTGGACAGTTCTGCAGCAATCCCCGGAGGAACAGACTGATCGAGGTCGAATCTGAATCGCTGCATCCCAGGAAGGTGATGCGTGCGATTCTGATATGTTTCAATCGTCAGCGCGCCGGGCAAGAGAAGGAATGTCTGAACTTCAACAAAGGGCCACTTCACGGTTCGTCCCTTGTGGGACCGGAATTCTATACCTTCGTTGCCGATCTTGAGGTCGCCTGTCTCCCTTCCAATCGCTTGATGCAGTCTTGCTGGCGACTCCCAAAGCGTGACGTTCTGCTGAGGGGTAATTTGGGCGCGATCTTGCGCTGTTTGCGCACCAGCCTGTGAAAGGCCAACGCACAAACTGGCGGAAAGTGCCAGAACAGGCATGACGACAGGTGATAAAAACCGCGGGATCGAGAAGATCCTTGTATATCTCATGGATTACTCCCTTTGTCAGAAAATAAACGCAATAGACCGTTGGGTCTGATCGGTTTTAGACGCGGGAGTGCTTTAGACCAGGAAGGTGCACAGGAGGGCGTGAACAGGTGAGTGCTGCAACTTCGCCAATCGAGAGGACCCACGTCCCGAGAAAAGAAAAGGCGCGGGGAGCACTCCGGCTATATCGCTAATTGCGTGCAGCCCGTATGCGCTGTCCTGTGAACCACCCGGCAACACAAGAGGCTGAAAGGGCGTTGACTCAATTGGCGCCACCTTGCAGCAGGCTGGGGTCGCTGACACGGCCGCCGAGGTCGCTCCGCAGTGCGAAGCATTGACATGCTGATGCGACCTGCAGCAAGCATGAGCGCGCGATTGCATCGGCTGAGCACACAGCGGGGACGCGGTACCCTGAACTCCTGCAAGAATCAGCAGCAGCGAAAACAGCACGACTTTGGATAAACGTCCCATTGAACTAGAGAATACACCTTCCGTTTGTCAGCATGAAGTGCAATAGCTCACGAACTATGCGAGTAAGCGAAGTAGAACTTGGCTGCCGGACCCGCAGCCAAGTTCTCTCGGGGCCCGGCTTGCACAGGACCGGCGTGCTATTTCCCAGTTGAATTTACCTTCTCCGGTGCTTCCTTGGCCATCCGCTCGTGCAACGTTGCAAGCTCCTGGCTATTGTCGGCCAGTGCCTTGAACGTCTTAACGAAGTACTCGCAATGGCTGATGGTGCTTGCCTGGTCTTTTTCGTTCGACAGGCTTGTGTTCGCCTTATACGCGGCGACCATCGCCTCATGTTCCTTCGCCTGCGCGAGGTAATCCAGAACCTTCGCCTGGTAGTACTGGGCGATGCGACGGTGCTCTGTCGGTGTTTTTGCGGTCGCGATCAAGGTGTTGAGCTGCTGCTTGGTGAGATGCTCGGGCTTGGATTGCGGCGTAGCTGGTGTCTGACCAAGAGCGGCAACGGTCATGACGAATGCGAGAGACAGAACGGAAAGAACTGCGAATGTGCGCTTCATTGGAAATCTCCTTGGTAAATCAAGTGTTGAATACATGATGAGCCTCACTGTGTAGGCGGTGATTATCGGACTAGGGTTTCGAGATGCTGATTCTCTTTGCGATCCTTTTGTGCTCGGAATGCCATTTGTCAAGCGTTCTTCCGATTTCGTAAACACTTGTGGATGCCCGGAATTTGTCCGGCCGTGTCGCCATCAACTCTTCGTCAAGCTGTGACATCTCCAGATTCAGGTTAGTCTGTAGTTGTTGAAGCTTGTTGAGCTTCGGCTCAAGCGCGGTTTTCTGTTCTTGGTTTAGTACATTCAGGAACTGCTGGTGCGTTGCTGCCATTTCGGTCACGCCCGATTGGAGTTGAGTCTTGCCTCTGTAGACTGCACTAAGGTCGTAGAAGCCATGCCTGGCATTCCAGTAACTGTTGCTTCCCATGGATCGGCCGGTCTTGCGAGCTGTTTCTGTTGCCATCATGCAGGAAGCGAAAGCCTCGCGTTGAATGCCAGTGGCCTCCAGGACAGAGGCCCGCGGAGAATTGATCTTTGTCGAGTCGTGGTCGGCAGGCATGAACCGGGCACCCGAAGAATGCACTCCTCCCACTCCGAGCTGCGCGAGCGCGAATGGCGGCGCAGTTAACGCAAGGAAGATTGCAATGACCTCAATTTTCCTTTTCATGAAGCAACTCCTTTTGTAGACACCTTTGGAGATTGCATTTCTTGTGCCACAGTTCCGGGAGGGTGTGTTTTGTCAGTAACAGCCTGATTTATCAACGCGGATCGTCTTCTGGAGCCTAGGTCGGTCCTGAAGGACTCACACTTTTCTGCCTCATTTGAGGCAGCGGCTGCCTGAAGTCGGACAGGTGAGGGCACGATCGTGTGAAGGAGGATTCACCAGTTTGGGTTGCTTGGATGCCAGGAGAGTGGTCTGGCCTCAGCTAGCGTCACTCGCGCGCGCCTCGCGTCGTTCCTCCAAAGACTGACCGAATGCCTTCAGACAATCTTGGCTCTTGCTGCCAACTATTACGTTCCCTTCAACATAAATCACTTAACGGCCGCAGACGCCCGGCCAATCAGTCGTTGCTTCTCGACTTTGAAGATAATCGGCCATGGTATTGATCTGCCCGTCGGGAGTGTCGGAAGGCAATGGTGGTATAGACTCTTCCGCATCGGAACACATCCCTTTCTTATGATCGAGAATTTGTTTCCGCGTGCACGCGCGGTCAATCGCGTGAGGTGTCAGACCTCCGCTTCCACTCTTTCCGCCCAAGGTGCCCGCGTTAGCCCTTGAGCGTCATCAAAAACTCTACAACGTCGTTGACTTGCTTATCTGTCGTATCGGAAGGAAGAGGGGGGGATCTTGCAAATCGGATCTCCCACTTTCATTTCCCTCATTAGAGCAAAACCAGGGAAAGTATAGCCTGATTCGCCTCATTGAAGGTCGCCGCTCTCTGTTGGTCGCGTCGACTTGAGTGCCTTGGTTCCGGGATACATCTTCCCTGGTTTTGCTATAGCTCCGACAATCGGCCGCGCGTTAGTCTGCTGCCAACATCCGTGAGGGAAGGCTCGACTGTTCTTCCACTACCGGAGATGCTGTGGCAAGGCAGTTCAACCGTTCGCGATCAATACTGCACAGATTTGCATGCACGACGAGCGGACAACGCGTGAGAATCGCCTTCGAAGCGACAGAAGACAACAGAGTAAAGAAGGTCTCGGTCCATCGAAGCGAGTTCGATGGACCGAGACCGAAGGCCAAATGCTGAGTTCCGAATCGCCACATTCCTGACTCCGTTGGCGCCCCACATTTTATAGCGAGCTGCAACCATGCGCCCGCAACTGCGAGGCTACGCAAGGGCAATATGCCTACTCGGCGCCCATCCTGGAGGCCACCATCTTCCATTGCCCCGCGTCAAAAAGCAACAGCCCAAAGGTGTGAATGCGAGTTCCACTTGCAATTGCGGATGTACTGGCCATCGTTGTTTGGGGCTGTTGGAAGACGGTCACGGTTGTTTTGCCCGTCAGTGAGGTGAATGCGGAATCGGAGGGAAGAGTCAGAGTAAAGCTGGTTGTAGCGCCGCTGGTGATAGCGTTTGCAACTGTCCCGCTCAATCCCTGCTGCTCCAGTGCGACCTCAGAGGCCGTGATGGTGCCGGCGACCGGTGAGCCCCCCATCATGCCGCCACCCATGCCGCCGCCCGCCATTCCGCCCGAACCAATGGGCATTACGCTTTGTCCGGCATAAATGTGGCTTGCATCGAAGACAGGCGCGAACGGCAGACCCGCCATATCGACGCCGTCCTCGTCCATCTGGTACGTGGTGCTTCCATTCAGATCCACCGTCACTCCCGCGGCGAACGACGACGACATCATGCCGGTGCCCGCACCATTCTGCATGACGACAGTAAGGGAGGTGGGAGGCTGTCCTGTGACAACGGTGACGATGCCACCGCCCATCACTCCGCCTGAGCTCATCATCGATTGAACCCTGGTCGCCATCAACGAGCCATCGGGCTGCATCGTCGCGTCCACCATCACGAGCATTCCGCCGGCCATCCCACTCATACTGGTACCGCTGAAGACCGTAGATGAGTTGGTCGAGAAGGTGAAGTTCTGCGCCGCCTGCATCGAACTCATCACGAACGAGCTTCCCGATGTGCTCGAGATCGATCCCATCATTTGCTGAATGCCGCCGTTGGCAAAATCTGCCGCATTTCCCGAGCCCTGCATCCCCGAGGACATCTGGAAGACCGGATTCATGCTCAGGTTGCCGTTGGCATCTGCCGTCACCGAGCTTGCCAGATCCAGGTCAAAGCCCATGGCCATCGGTGTTGTGCCCAGTGTCACCGGGGTACCGAATGTAACCGAAGCCGTCATGGGACCGGAGATCGTCTTCTGCATCGGCTGCTTCGTCGTTGGGTCCATATACATCACCGTTGCCGAACCGATGGTGACGGATGCTCCTGTGTAGGTCCCCTGGGGAGCGTTGATCATGGAGAGCGGTTGCATGACGCCCATTAAGTGCAACATCTCCATGGGAACGCTGGAGGAAACCACATTGACTGTCCCGTTGCTGCCGGTCAGAGACATCGAGGTGATGTTCATTGAGAAGGCGAGCATCCAGTCCGCGGGCGAGTCGCCTATGTTCACCTGGATGGCCGTCTTGGCGGCGGGAGTCGGAGACGGACTAGGCACGGCGCTCGAACTGCTGCTGCATGCGCTCAACGCGATGGTCATTACCAGCGACAGACAGACTGCAACGACGCTCAGCAACCTGTAGCGCTGAATGAGGGGGGGAGTGTAGGTGTTCATTGTTCCTCCGGGGGAGTTAAGCTTTCGATGATTGTGAGCTTCAGACCTCGCGGCCTTGGATCATTCGGGCAAAGCCGTTTCCTTACGGCGCTCAAGCTGCTTCTGCCGCATCTCCATGCTCAAAGTGTGCGAGCACACGGACAGTTGCTTTGCTGCAATCATTAGTGCTGCATTGTGCCACGATGGACTTATCGGGCATTGACCTTTGGCAGCCTATGCTGAACTGGCTTCCAGACGATTCGGAAGCCGACATGCAGCACCCTTGCACCTGGTAGCAAACAGAGTTCGGTCATTAAGAGCAAGGCACCCCTGCGAACGCCGATTGACTTGCGAGGAGCAGGACGACGATCAGCGCAACGACTTGGGTGATCCGTCTCATGACTACACTGCGAATCTTCGGCTGTTTCTGGCCGGCGGGATGTGATCTAAATCACACCTTATTCGGAATCAGTACGGCACCATTGAGAACAGTCCATGCAGGGCTTGCGCGCGATTCAAGGAACTCGGACGTGAAAAACAAGATTCCCGCTGATCTCATGACCAGCAAGAGAAGAGTACATGGGGGTGCATTTCACAGCGGCAGCCAACGGAGCGGAAAAGATGGAATATAAACGGGAGTATTACTGGGTCGTGCTGTGCAAGAACCACCTCTTTCATAATCGTAAGAACATATCCGCTGGCCACCAGATACTGCTTGGAGAGACGGACGCAGTGTTGTCTCCCCCAAGGCTTGGAGCACCGTTCAAAGTCAAATGCGACGTTTGCGATAAAGAATACTCCTACCTTCCCAGCGAGGTTTTGAGATCCGAAACAGAACCGCCTCCGTTCTTCGCCGCTCACCCGCTATTCAGTGATCTTGACAGTCTCTAATGCGCGGCAACCGTAATCCGGCGAGCGGTCTTTCTTAAACCACAAATCAGAATGTTTCGTCTCTGGCTGGGTCTTGTCACACTAGAATTTCGCCAGACAATCCTCATGGAGAGGTCCGTTGACGATGATCGGCTTGATGCGCCTCTCCGGATCTGTGGAGCGTGCTCGATGTGATCTGAGTCACTCCAGATGTTTCCTTGTTATGGATGGGCGGAGGATCGGCGGTCGGCACGATCACAGCAGCGGATGTCGAGCTCGAAATGCAAGGCTTGAGCGGAGCCGCTTCAGCTACAGTAACCAGTGGGTCAACCACCAGTTTCACGCTGACGCTTGCGTCCGACTCTGCATTCAGCACGATGACAGGCGCAACCTCGGTAACCGTATTCCAGCAGCCGGGAACCACTATTGCCGGTGTGTCGTCGATCGCGAGCGGAAGTTCCATGCACGCTTTTGGTCTTCTTTTCTACGACGCGGGGCAATGGAAGGTGGTGGCAGCAAGGATGGGCGCGAACTGATCTGCTTGCGCAACAGAACTTGCGCGGTTTTTGGTTTAAGGGACTAATTTGTTGGGCCAGGCTCAGGCTTGGCCCAATGATTCTGATAAAACTGCATGCTTTGTATGGGCGTTTATCTCCGCCATCGGAACTCATCGAGCATCTTGGTGGAACAAACCAGGGTTGCACTCGCATATCCATTCACAACCCGAAATGGCAATAAAGAAACTGCTGCACTGTCCCGAATGGAGTGTGGTGCAGTTCCACCGAACTTTCCATCAATTGAAAATGCTCACCAAATTCCCGGTGTAACGACTCAGCATCGTAGCGGACAACATCGAGCCCACTGCATTTCATTGGGCCTTCTGGTCCGAAGGTGCTAACGATCAAATGGCCCCCGGGCCGAACCGCGCGTTCGACCTGGCGCACGTAAGCCACACGGTCGCTCTGCGCCTTAAGAAAATGAAAGACCGCGCGGTCATGCCACACATCGTAGGCTGAAGCATCGAGTTCCACCTGAGTTATGTCCGCCGCAAGCCAAGAGACACGTCCCGAGGCCGCACCTAGCCGCCTTCGATTCGCATTGATGGCCTCTTGCGAGATATCGAGGATGGTGATATTTTCATATCCGCGCGCGAGAAGGTCGTCCACCAGCGTGGACTCCCCGCCGCCCACATCGATAATCTCTGCCGACTTTTCCGGAGCGAATTGTTCCACAAGGGCGAGCGACTTCTCAAGGTGAGGTCGATACCAACTGACCGCGTCCGGTGCTTTCTCCGTGTAGATTCTTTCCCAATGAGTCTGCGCGCTCATATCGATCAACTCCTTTGATATCTTCCTCAGAATAAACCCTTCGCAACTTCCGAGCCGGCCCCGGACTTCTTCCAGTAGCTCTCTCGCGGCTCACCCTGTCCATCCGCGCCCTTGCCTTCTCGCTTCGAGCCTGAAACCATGAGTGGAGCCGGATGTCTGATCTCATACAACTCGGTGCCGTCCCAACGCAGCCTGCTATTGCTCGGCCTTCCAAGCCCAGCCCTACTGCGCTTTGGCTGCAAGGTGTAACGCTTGCATGGATGCTGGTGGAACTCGGTGTCTCCGCATATGCCGCCGTAACCGCTCGGAGTCCAGCGATGATGGCCTTCGGCTCTGACAGCTTCGTAGAACTTCTTTCAGCGGTCGTGGTGCTTCTTCAGTGGATCCCGAAGATGCCGATTTCGGAACGCAAGGCGCACCGTGCCGCCGCAGTTTTGCTCTTCGTGCTCGCCATTGTGGTTGGGCTAATTGCCCTTGGGTCGTTGATCCTTCGCCTGCAGCCTGAGACGAGTCGCGCCGGGATCGGGATCACCTTTGCTGCGCTCATCGCAATGCCTGTACTGGCCACTCTCAAGCGTCGTGAGGCTCGCCGCAGCCAGAATGCAGCCCTCGCCGCCGATGCGGTGCAGTCCGCAACGTGCGCTTACATCGCGCTCATCACCTTGGCTGGCCTCGCGCTCAACGCGGCATTCCACATCCCGTCGTTCGATTCATTTGCCGCTCTATTGGCCATCCCCATTCTCATTAAAGAAGGTACGTCGGCTTGGAAGGGCCAAGGTTGCGCATGCTGCTGAGAGCCTAAATTCTGACGCTCCAGAAGCCCGCAAGTTGGCCTCGGATGTGATCAGCGGTAGCCGCGCGCGAGCAAGTATTTCGCACCAGCCTCGAAGGCCTTGGGACCAGGCACGACGAACCCGAACGCATCGGCCAATCGACCGATCACATTGAACGAGTAACAGACCGCAAGCGCATCCTCGATCTGTTGGCGCGAAGCGCCCGCGGCGAGGACGGTTCGCATGTCATCCATATCCACGGCGTGCTCGCGCGTCAGCTTGCCCAGCATGAGCAGGGTCGCCCTCAATGGTTCCTCGACGGATGCGCTATCCAAATCGGACAACACTGCGGAGACTCTTTTCCCGTCCCGATAGGCCCCTTGTGCAACCGCAGAGTGTGCCTTCGTACAGAACTCGCACTGGTTGGCTTTTGCCACGAAGGCGGCCATCAATTCGCGATCACCGACCGACCAAGTGGAGGGTCCGCGCATTGCGTCCTGCGTAATTACCCCCATCGGCTCGCCGTAGAAGTCGGCACGGTACTTGACCAGTTTGATGACGTCGAGCACCGGCTGCCGCGAAACCGTTCGGATGAGCGCGAAGAGTGCCTTCGTACCGAAACCGTGGCCACTATCGAGGATTCCGAGCCGCATGTTCAATCCTTCCTTGTTTCGTTCCCTAGTGCGGCCTCAAGGGCCGCGAGTGCCCTATCGTACTGTCGAGTGGATTCGCCAACTGCGGCGCACACCAGGACCTCAAAGATCTGGTCCTCGGTGAGACCCGATTCCCTCACGGCGGCAAAATCTTCGTCTGTGACCCGATTGGCATGCCTGGCAACCTTTTCGACTAGCGAAGAGAGGGGTTCGGCGAGGCCACTGTTGTTAAACGCGGCCCCGCGTTCGGAGCGCGAGGCCTTGCCGTCTCCTTCCAGAATTCGACTTGCCAGTGCTTTTCGCGCCAGCCCAATGTCTGACATGTTTCTCTCCTAGGCCTCGATGGCAACACGAGCGAACATTTCGAGGATCTTTCCCCAGTCGCCTTCGGTGTCGTAGATCCGACGCATCTCGTCGCGACGCGCCCCATAACGATCCAGATGGCGATGCTCCAGTTCTACGCGCGTGCGATCGGCACCATCGGCATTGAAGCGTATCTCAATTTCAGTCTTTAGGGTTGGGTCATACTGCCAATCGGCGTTGATATCCCAGGAGAGGACCAGACGCGAGTGCGGTTCCCAAGCAAGCACGCTCCCCCACTGACACATACTCCCATCGTCGCCGCGCTCGTACCAGCGACCTCCGACGCACGGCTCGATCACCGCGTCAACTGCGTTGGCCTTGCCAATTTTGTAATATGCCAACGGCCACCAAGTGCCCATCTTTTCGGTGAACACTCGCCACGCAATTGCCTGCGGCGCCTGAGCGCTTACGACCTTCCGCACACTATTCGGATCGAATCCGGCGAACCCTATGCCTTCTGTCTCCATATACTCCCCCGTCAAGCAAAATGAACGCTGTCGCGAACGGTCCTGCGCCGCTATGTTCTAACTCTTCGGAAAATTGGGATCTGCTTTGACTTCGTTGATTTGCTTCGTATGTCGTTCGCTGTGTGCGGCGATGAAAAGGATAAACTCATAGCCGTCCATCTTGCCAACCGGCCCGTCCATGACGTGATCGCGCAAACCGGGAGTTGTGCGAAGATATTGTTCCGTAGTCTCGCGGCTCTCGAGAAAGTGTTTGATCGAGCCATCTGTAGAGCCAAACCGGTTATTGGGCACAAGAGGATCTGGAGCCTGCGCCTTGTGAGAACGGTCGGGAATCATCGCTTCTACATCAGCGTCGATTTTCTTCATATCGCGCCCCGGCTCTCCCGGCGGTGAGTCCATGACCTTTTCTTTGATCAAGCCGTCGCGAATAAAGTCTTCCGATGCGGCAATGTGCTCCATCACCTGGGCTACGGACCATCGATCCGGCGCTGGTTTGAATTTCCATTGCGCCTCGGATAGTCCTTTTGTTGCGTCCAGCACCTCCTTCTTGGTGGCTTCGAGATATTGGAGCGCGTGCTCCTTATCTGCCTGCGTCAGTGCCTGGGCTGAGCTCGCCGTGACTCCAATCACAGCCAGCACCGCGATCAACATGTAATTCAGAGACCAATTCCTCATCCGCGTAATCTCCTTGTGTATCAGCAGAACCCTTGAACGACGATTGCCGCAACGCTTCTGCATAATCTGAACCAGATCATCCTGCTGGATCTTCAGTGGTTCTTTCTTGCCCTTATCTGCTTGGACGCCTCCCGTTCGGCTGCCTCCTTGAAAGCCATAAGAGTTTCGTTCCAGAATCCGTCGAACCAGTCCCGCAGCGTCCTGATTCCGCTGGCATCGATTGCGTAGACCCGTCGCGTACCCACCGCATGAACAGTCACCAGTCGCGCCGCCTTGAGGACCTGCAGATGCTGGGAGACAGCGGGTCGAGTCACCTTCATCCCTTCCGCAATCTCGCCGACAGATAGCCCGCCGCCGCGCAGGCGCTTTAGCACCACCCGCCGTGTAGGATCTCCCAGGGCATCGAGAGCGCGCTCTTCGTTAGTCAACACTAACGTAAGCTACCACTAACGATACTCTCCGTCAAGTTCGTAGTTTCGATGGCTGCCCCGAGCTAAGGCCAGCGGCCGCTTTTCTAGGGTCGCCAGGCTCGGAAACTTGCCTATGCTGAGCGAGCCGTCTTCGTCAATGACCGTGCATTTCGGGCGGATACCGCCAAGCGACGTGCCTCGGCCGCGCAAATATGCAAGGTCCACCGCCGTCTCTTTGTTCGCCTCGACAGCGCGCGACGCGCTCAACAAATGTCCAAGCTCGATGAGTGGCGGAGCGGTCCGGCGCCCTTCTTCCTGCGCGCGCTGAAACACGCCCTCTTCGTCGCGAAAACGAAGCGCGCCGACACGGCTGAAATCATCCACAGTCAGTAAATAATCAAGCGCGTTGAGCGGCTGCGCTTCTTCTTTTCCTTCACGGCGAAATTTCTGTCTGCGCTTGATGTGGTCGCGCATGATGATACGCTTTGCCTACCCATCGGGCTCGGTGTCGGCAATCGCGGCATGAAATATAGAACCTTCTTTTGACTTGCGATGAAACTGTGGTCCCGCCTGGAGCGGAAGCGTCGGCCCCAGAGCGAAACGCGCGGGGGCGCCGAGCCAGCCCGCACCATACTCGAAAGCGGCGCTTTCGCGACGGCCTTGCTGGTCGAAACGCAGCGTGCCGACCTCGACCCCATCGCCCAGCATCACGTCGATATTCCGCTTCATGATTGCGGCACCTGTGCTTTCTTCATGCGCACGCGCTTGGGCAGACGTTCTTCATCGAGCAGAAGGCCGGTATCGTCGCGGCTCACGTCGATAAGAGCACCAAGAGGATCGCCAAAGCCCAAGACGAAAAGCGCCATCGCATACACGCCAAGGCCGACTTTGGGGTCTCCCTTCTCTGCGCGGAGGTAAGTATTCTTGGCAACGCCCATGCGCTCGGCGACGGCAAGGATTGTGATCCCACGCTTTCGCCGGGCGGTTGCTAGGTCGCTGCCGAATTTGGTCAGCGACCGCTTGACGGCGAGGGGCAGAACATCCGAAACATTCGATCTCATTTATAAGGCTCCATATATAAAGCCCTATGGCCATATATGGTCCAATATATAGGATGTTTTTTAAATGTCCAGATCGAATGAATTTATGGAGCATGGCCTCAAATGCCGATGCATCGTCACAGACTCGCAGCTCGGAAACTTGGCGGCATCTGTTTCGTATGAATCTGTGAAATAGCTGGTGCTGCTTCAATGAGGAATATCAGCCGTGCGTATCAGGACGGTTCCATCCGGTTCAACACGGCCTGAAAGGTATTTGCGTCGTGCGATGTCTTCAATGGCTGGGCGATTTTCGATGAACACTTCGAGCTTGTTTCTGTTGTCGCCGTGGAAATGGTCATCGAGTGCCTCTCTGCTGATAGCGCATCGTACCCGCTGCGCTCTGTCCTGACCCCAGAACACAATTACCTCACGACTGGCGTCATGCCGTTCTTCCGGTGCTGGGAAGATCAATTCTTTGTTATCCCACGCGATCTGCCACGCCGCGAATTCGCTCGGCCGAATTTGCAGACGCGCGAAATTTCCCTCATGCAGGCTGAGAAGGCCAGACTCGGCCATTTCCTTGAATCTCCCTTGCTCATCCGCTGCAATGTTGCTCTTCACCCACTCGGCGATATGTGCGCTTGCCTCTTTCCTATCCATGCGCCGCCGCACCACGTCCCCCACGAGCTGACGCAGCGCATCCCGATGCAGCTGTTTGAATGGATCGGGATCGCCGAGGGACTGCCTCACGGCCGCGTAACGCTCGGCCGATCGCTCATAGGCCCATATGTAGACATCCTTGAGCAAGTCAACCTGGTTCAACTCATAGACGCCCAGAACGGCGTCCGTGTAGGTCGAACGCGGAACGCTAGTAAAAGATAGCGGCGACAGGTTTGCCTTGATGAAAGGAATGTTCGCCGCCAGGCGCGATACCCGTTTGTTCACATCGTCGAAGGGCTGAAGGTACGGCAGATGCACCATGGCGAAGAACGATTGCTCAAACGGGTCATGGATTGCCTGCGCCGTTGCCAGCACCTGGTTGAAGCACTCCTCGATCAACTGCGGAACTTCGAGAGGATGGAAGGCTGAGCTTTCAATGCCGACCGCGATGCTCCGCAAGCGTCCGGCCGCCGCCTCATCCGCCAGCAGGTTCTGCGCTAGAATTCCGTGAAGGTTCAGAACCGTATACCGGTTGAAGTTGATCTCATCCGCCGCACTCACAAGAAACGCGATGGCGTCCTTGTGATTGAGAATCATCTGGGCATCCAGCCTGTTTCCACCCTGCGGTTTTTCGCCGAATTCAATGAGACGGCGGGTATCTAGCAACGAGTAGGTATTTCCTTCGAGGCGGCTTGAGTTCCAGGACAGGTCGATGAGCAGGCGGTTGAGAATCTGCTTCGCATACGTTCCAGCCGCTCCGACCCCAGTCTTCGTCTTGCCCACTTCCGCCAAGTGCGCCCGCTCTTTCGGCGAGAGATAGAAAGTCGTGTTGGGTCGATAGCCGTCGAGAAACTGACGGTCATAGCCAACGGCTTTTCTTGCTCCTAACGGCTGTCGCAGATAGTCGCGTATCTTCGCGCTTTTGGCAGAGAGAGATATCACTACCTCTTCCGGCTTTTCATCTTCTGGCCTAGCGTGACGTACAGCGGTTTCTTTCTGCTCATCTACCGCGCCCAGAAATCGATATCGCGCCGCCGGCCCCTTGCCTTCTTGCACGAGCTTCCCACTCTCCACAAGACTTTTCAGCCACCGTTGGAGCGTTCGCTGCGGGATCTCCTTCAGAGCCTGAGCAATTTCACCACTCCGGGCGCCGTTTGCACTTTGCCGCACGAAGTCCACGACCTCTGCCAGGTCTTCTGCGATGTCGCCCATGCGGCGATTTGCCATGACCCGTCCCCCTTTAGTTGCGCGATTTCAGGCATTGCGCCAATTAAAGCATAGAATCGCGCCAATTACAAGTATATCGCGCCATATAATAGATAATCGCGCCATAAATATGACACGGTCTGGGCATATATGGCGTGATTCCCACACATCCAGCCATCGCTGCCCGTCCGCCACGACGAACTCGCACCACACAGGATTTTCATTGACCAACGAGCCTTGAACTCGAAGCCCCATGCGGTCCAGAACGTCGGACAGATCATCGGCGGACGAGTCGCCGGGAATGCGGAAAGTTGTCGGGCTGATCCCACACGATCAGCCCGTTGGCCCGCTCGGGTAAATTTGGCAGCATTTTGGCAGCAAATAGTGCCAATTGTGCCGTTTTTGCCGACTCTGCCAACTGTTAAGTACTGTGCCGTCTGTTATTTACAGATTGCAGTCCACCTTGACACGGAAGAGGTCGCTGGTTCGAATCCAGTCGTGCCTACCATTTAATTCTTTTAGAATCAATGGTATTGATTGCATCCTCCCCTCCCTGCTCCACTCCATTTCACCCAAGAATTACCCAAAGCCTACTGAATTGCGTTTTCGGCTGCTCCGAAGATGGCGTCCACCATCATCTGTTGAGCCGCCACTAGCTCGTCTGTGTCCGTCTGCGTGTACCGGCTGAGCGTAAAAGCGGCGTTGCTCTGCCGGAGGGTGGTTTGCGCCGTTTTGGGGTCAACCTTCTTCTTGGTCGTCAGGAAACTGGACAGGCTGTGGCGGAACTGATGGAACCCGAACCGCTTTACCCGCTCGCCCTTCCGATCAAAGTAGACCGTTCTCTCCCCCTCCATCGCTTTACCCGTCTTCCGGTCAATCCACGTTTCGTGCTTTTTGGACTCGGCCAGAACACCGGCCTTAACAGCTGCCGGGTAGAGCAGTCACACGACTACCACCTAATGATGCCAACCATTTCCCATGTCAGCTTCTTCATGACATTTCTTCCTGAGTACAAATAGCCAAGTGGCACCGCGTTAATGTCAAAAACAGAAAGCCAAAAGACTACACGGCAGGAAAGGCCATCGTCTCCCGCAGGGGTACATGCGAGGGTTTATTGCGCCGTCTCATTCGGGAGACCTCTCGGTTGAGACAATCTGAAATTGGCACACTTGCCGTTCGCTGAATAGTAAGAACTCCAACTTTCAGATCTTTCACGTAACAAGAAGCGCGCTGAAGTCTTCTTGCAACATTTATTCATCAATCGGAGCAAAGAAATAGATAAACGTTTCACGCAGAACTCGCAATTAGCGAGTATCGTCGATGACAATTGCCAGTCGATGAAGAGGCTTTCAGTGGGATACTCCGGCAGACGCCGAGACCGAAGTGAGTTTTCGAGACGAAATGAGACGGACATTCAGAATGGTCACTCAACCCCAGCCGACAACTGAGCCACACTACCTGAGAGTTGCCCATTTCTCCGCCTTCCCCATACGAGTAAAACCCCAATTATTACAGGGCATATCACTCAGCGGAAGGCTATCTTCTTACATCACCCAGACACATCCAGGGGCAGCGCGGCTTTCCATCTACACGCGAAATTTGTCACGCATGAAGCAGGCCGCTGCGGCTGATAGGACGCCGTGTAGCTATTTGCCTCTAAGTACAGATCGCGAGACGTTGCACGCTACAGAATAGCGAAAGGCAAGACTAACTTTCGATGAAGATCGACTCTCTTCCTCCCGACGTACGACTCGCTGTTTCTCTCCAATCAGACTGGCTGCGACAGATAAACATATGGCGAGAATTGCTTGCCAAATGCCTACGCAAACCCAACCGGAAGCGGATACACGATCTGCGCAGCTTCACGTTGCGCCTTAGCGTTTCGCTGGAGTATTGGCTTCTAGTACAGGTGCCGGATCCCGTTGCAACAAGTGTATTCAAGCGCTGGAACAAAGAAGGAAAGAAGCTGCGGCGGGCCCTGCGGCCGGCTCGTGACGCGGACGTGTACATGGCCCGACTTGACGGCCTCCGCGCCGTCCTCGGAGGGAACTCTGGCCGCCAATCGCAGCTCAGCCCCCGCTGCCTGCGCGAGATTGACACACTTGTAAGCCGGTTAAAGCAACGCCGTCAGGCGGAGATAGATGAACTGATAGCCATTATCGGAGCTAGCAGCAAGCGCTTGAACCGGCGGTGTAAAGAGATGGAAGTTGCACTGGCGCCGATAATACCATCAGTTTCTGGCTCCACTGCCCAGGCGGCATTGCGACAATTCACTGGGCTGGCCTGTGAATTCACCGACCTCGACAGTGCCAACCTGCACATCTACCGCAAGCGCCTCAAGCCAATGCTCTACCTGGCCGAGATGTCTGCCGCCGCTGATCCCCTGGCCGGACGGATGGCCGTCGCATTCAGGCGGATTCACCTGGCCATCGGAGAGTGGCACGATTGGCAGACGCTTGCCGAGGAGGCTGCCTGTGTCCTTCCCGACAGCGGCAAGCAGGACGGCCTGGTTCCCGTGCTGGAGACACTCGCAGAGAGAACTCTGCAAAGGGCCCTCTGTCTTTGCCGTACCGCAAGGCGATCGTTAATGAGCGCCGGCTCGGATCGGTCTTCTGACCAGCTAATGCCGGCCCCTGTCGATCGGGTTTACAGACCTCACAACGAAAGCCTCACTCTGAGTATCTCCAACTGACGGGGATTTTCATAATTCTCTCAACCAAGAGTCAACTTCCAGCCGAGTGCGATGCACTGCTCGATGAGGTTCATAACTTCGTAGAGCATAAAGTGAGTTGTCTATTGACTGGCATTGTGCTGTCCTTTTTGCCCGGCCCGCTTCAAGATCCTCGGTACTTGCGCGAGTCGAGATGGGTGCCGCTGTCAACGGAAGACCTGATGATCAAGGGATGCAAATTCTCAAGGCAAGGCGAATCTTCATGCAGCCTCTCGCCGTTCCGGTTGGCTCTGCCTTTGTCCCAATATTCATCTGCCAGCAACGAACCAGTAATTTGAGGGTTCCAATATGAGCAGTGTAACTCCGAGTCTACGCAGAGATTTTGAAGTAGGGAATCAGGACGGTTGCCTTCAACACGATAACTGCGCATTGTCTTTTCGGATATTGTCCCTTTAAGCCTCTGTGGAAAACGCCCAATGCTAACTCGGGATGGCGAAGCCTTGCGCTAACTGCTGCCGATGCTCTTCGAAATGATTTGACTTCAGTCGCGATCTAGATTTCGCGCACGGATCGCTTACTTGGCGACTCTTGGCACGATGGATGTGCAATCCGGAGCCGTAACGTGAACGTCATCTCCAAGCTCCACGAAAGAGAAATACTGTTGCCGGGAGCTCCCTCCCGGAACTGGTTTGCTGTTTATGTCTGGTCGAATCAAGAGAAAACGATTGATCGTCATCTGCGGATGAGGGGAATTGAGAGCTTCTTGCCGGTGCAAACCGTCCTCAGACGCTGGAAAAATCGCGTCACTGCAAAAGTGGAAATGCCGTTGTTTGCGGGCTATGTCTTTGTAAAGATCGCGCGAACGCAATTCAGCAGTGTGCTTGAAGTTTCACAGGTGCATTCAATTGTGGGCAATGGGCGAGAGGCGCTCGCGTTGCCTGAGGCCGAGATAGAGGCACTCAGGTTGGGACTGCAAGAGAGACGGGCCGATCCCCATCCGTACCTGAAGGTGGGAGATATGGCGCGGATCCGTTCCGGAGCACTGACGGGCATGAAAGGCGTTGTGGTTCGCGTCAATAACCAACTCCGCGTGGTCCTCAGCATAGATGCGATTGCGAGAAGCATCGCCGTCCACGTAACCGCCGATGAACTTGAACTCTGCGGCCCGGCTCCGCCCGGATAGCATTTCGACACAGCATTTATTCGAAACTATGAGGCAAGACGATTGGATAATCAGCAGAATGTAAATGAAGACTCGCCAACAATGCGTAGCCCGGCTGCGCGAAAGGAGCATCCGCCTCTCAATACATTTGCGCGACGGATGCAAGGTGAATTGTCGCTACCTGAGCTGTGGCAATTGCTGCTCAAGCGCAAATCCACCTTTTTCCTGTGCTTTGGTGCCGCCACAGTCCTGGCGCTAATAGCGTCTCTGGTTCTGCCGGCAAGGTACGAAGGCGTTGGTCGGCTGACGCTCGACTTCGATTCGAATGCTCTTCAGGATGCTTTTGAAAATGTCTCCGGGGGCGGCGACAGCGACAATCCCAAGCTGCAAACCCAGGTAAAAGTTCTGGAGACAGACTCCCTCTCCTGGGAGGTAATAAAGCGCCTTCGCCTAGATCAGCGTCCCGAAGCCGCACACAGGAGATTCGTCATCGGGCCGATTGTGTGTCTTTCCAGAGAGGGTCAGTCAATTGAAACGATCACTCCGGAATGTCGGAATGTGCTGCTGGAAGAGTTCCATCGACGCCTAAAGGTTCAGGCTCTGGCGAGGACGCAAGTCATCGAGATCCGCTATCGCAGCAGATCGCGGGAGCTTGCAGCGCAAGTTGTCAATACGATGGCCGAGGCTTATACGGAGACAAGCTTCCAGACGAAGTACAACGCTGCGTTGCGCGCATCAAAATGGGTTTCAGGCCAACTCGACGAGGCAAAAGACAACGCTCAGAAGGCGGAAGAGAAGTTCATTGCCTATCAAAAGCAGACGGGGATTATCGGTACCGATGAAAACCACAATGTTCTCATTGAGAGGTTGAATGCAATCAACCAGCAGCTCGTCGTCGCCGAGGCGGCGCGCATTGTTCGCGAGGCGCGCTACAGGGTCTCTTTGGACGGCGATCCGGAAGCGCTGGTTGAGATAACTTCGGGAAGCCCACTCCAAGTCTTGCACGCGCAGCAGGTCGCGATCGAGAATCAGTATACCCAGTTAGCCGCTAAGTATGGCGAGGCCTATCCACGCGTTCAGGAGTCGAAGTCGCAACTGGACAAGGCTACCGCCGCGTTGAATTCCGAAATCTTGCGCAGCAAGGACAGGATAAAGAGCGAGTATGAGGCAGCTCTGAAAAGCGAGACGCTGCTTCGCAAGGGTTTCGAAGAGCAGAAGCAGCAGGCTTACGACACCAGCGAGGCCACCGTACAAGTAGCCTTGCTCAAGCGGGACGTAGATGCAAGCCGCGATCTGTACGAGCAACTCGTAAAGCAGTTGAATGAAGCGGGCGTCCTGGCTGGACTCCGGTCGACCAATGTCACGATCATCGATGCGGCCGGCATCCCGGTAGAACCGATTGAGCCGCATTTTGGCCGGAATATTGCATTCGGCTTGATTGCCGGGGCATTGCTTGGCGTGGCTCTTTGCTTTCTCCAGGAAAACATCGATACCACGATTCTCTCACCGAATGACCTAGCAAGCGTCGGGTCACTGCCGACGCTCGGCGTTGTGCCGCGCCTGACTGATGGAAAAGCGCTTGGAAAGAACGGGGCGGGCAATGACACGGCTCGAATTGCGGCCTTGGAACGGCCAGACGGTGCAGTGGCCGATGCCTACAGGTCAGTGCGCACCGCTCTAATGCTCTCGAATGCCGGTACTCCGCCGAGAGTGCTCATGATAACGAGCGCGTTGCCGCGCGAGGGTAAGACCACAACGAGCATCAATCTCGCCGCTGTCTTTGCTCAAAAAGATCGTCGTGTTCTGCTGGTCGATGGGGATTTGCGCAGAGCGGATCTTTACCGGTGTTTTGGATTGCCGCGCAACGGTGGGCTGAGCTCAGTACTGGTCGGCGAAGAGCCAAGCCAATTCTACGTTCGACACAGCGACTTGCCGAACCTGTACATCCTGCCTGCTGGCGCGCGGCCACCCAAGCCCCCCGATCTGCTCGACTCCGATCAGATGCGCGAGCTGATTTTGACATGGCGGAAGGAGTTCGATCGCGTAATAATCGATGCCCCGCCTGTAATTGGCCTAAGCGACGCGGTCATACTGGCTACGATGACCGACACGGTTGTTCTTGTGTTACGTGCAAAGCAGAGCCGTCGCCAGGATTTTTGCCTCGCTCAAGACATTCTGGCCAGTGTCAATGCGAATGTCAGTGGCGCGATCATGAACGACTTTCAACTGAATAGCTCAATGCCCTACGGATATTTCCCGAAGCTCTACGAAGGTTACTTTGATGAGAAGGGGAGAAAGAATGATCTTGGATAAGTCTGGAGGTATGCTCCTGTCGCTAGCTATGGTCGCTCCGTCGCTCATTGTTGCGCAATCCAGAGAACCGGGAAACCTGCAGGCGGCGGAGACGCTACAGCAATCCGCGAATACCTCATCCTCTTTAGCTCCATCCTATGGCCGTGACGCTTCGTCCACGTCGATAAGCGGCGCCCAGATCACCCTCGGTTCCGGTGACCTTCTCGAAATCACAGTCTTCGATACGCCGGAACTGAGTCAGAGAATCCGTGTCAACAGCGATCAGAAGATCACGCTGGCATTGATCGGAGAGATCGAAGTCAAGGGCATTTCGCCAGCTGCACTGGAGATGCTGATTCGATCCAAACTGGTTGACGGTCACTTCGTGAAGAATCCTCAAGTCGCAGTTTTTGTATCCGAGTACGCTGGCCAAATGGCTAATGTTACAGGTGAGGTTAACCGGCCGGGCGCCTTTCCATTGCTGCGCTCGCACTACCTGACAGATCTAATTGCTGTTGCCGGCGGGTTGAGCCAAAGGGCGGGAAATACGGTCATCATCGCACGCCACGGAGACTCGGCATCGTCTCTAGTCGTCGATATGGCAGACAAGGACGAGCAGCGAAGAAACCCTGAGATTGAGCCAGGAGATAGTATCACGGTCGGTCAGGCCGGAATCGTGTATGTCCTGGGCGACGTTGGCCGTCCGGGCGGGTTTCTGCTTGATCGTCGCGGCACATTAAGCGCAGTCCAGGCTGTAGCTTTGGCAGAAGGCATCATGCCTTCTGCATCACTAAGGAAGGCACAACTCATTCGCACAAGCGACGGAAATCGCCAGGAAATAATCCTCGACTTGCAGAGCATCCTGAAAGCGCGAAGTCCGGACCTACAATTGCAGGCGGGAGATATTCTATATATTCCTCGAAGCCTGACTCGCGGGATGGGAAGACAAAGCATCGAAACCATCCTGGCAACGGTTAGTGGGATGGCCATTTACTCTTCGTATCACTTCTAGTATCAATCTCACAGATTGTTGCACCGCTCCAAGCTACGACAACTCCCTCGGCAAGGCCTGCCTCGTAAGTTCCTCAAACACTTGATGAGGTATTTGTGAGGCCAGTTCATGATTTATCCATCTGGAAGTCCCAGTCAAAATGAATGAGGTCTTTGATCGTGCACTCCGTGCGCGATCAAGGAAAGGTGTTTTCGATGTCAGCTTCATTTTCAACCCTGAACCTCGGCTTGACGTCGCCGCTGACAATTACAGACCGTAAGATTAGGATGTCGATCGTAGGATGCGGCCGGATATCGAGAAATCACTTCTCGGCGTTGAGCTCTCACTGCGAGAATATCGAGCTGGTAGGGGTTTGCGATGCCGATCCTGCTCGCATGGCGGCGGCCGCATCACAGCACCGCGTACCCGGCTACTCGACAATTGGCGGGTTGCTGGGCGAGTCCGATACCGACGTGGTTGTGCTTGCGACACCAAGCGGATTGCACGCGCGTCAGGCCATCGAAGCGGCCGAAGCTGGCCGTCACGTGGTGACCGAGAAGCCGATGGCGACACGGTGGGAAGACGGGCGAAAGATGGTCGAGGCCTTCGATCGCGCAGGAAAGCGCCTCTTTGTCGTCAAACAAAACCGCACCAACGCCACCCTTCAATTACTGAAGCGCGCCTCCGAAAAGCGGCGCTTTGGGCGTATCTTCATGATCGCCGTGAACGTGTTTTGGACAAGACCACAGGAGTATTACGATAGCGAGGGATGGCGCGGAAGATGGGAGTTCGATGGTGGTGCGCTGATGAACCAGGCCAGCCACTACGTCGATCTGCTCGATTGGATAGGCGGACCGGTGGAGAGCGTTCAAGCCTACACTGGAACGTTGGCTCGCAACATCGAAGTTGAGGATACAGGCGTGGCCGGCATTAAATGGCGCTCCGGAGCACTGGGTACCCTTTCCGTCACCATGCTGACGTACCCAAAGAACCTGGAAGGTTCAATTACTATCCTGGGTGAAAAAGGAACAGTCAAGATTGGCGGTGTGGCGCTCAATGAAATACAGCACTGGGAATTCGATTCTAATGACCCGGACGACGATAACGTGCGCGAGAGTAGCTATTCGACAAACTCGGTCTACGGTTACGGCCACTCTCTCTATTATGGGAATATCATTGATGTGCTGCGTGGCAAATCCGAACCGGAGACCGATGGACGCGAGGGTCTTCGCTCGCTGGAGTTGCTAACTGCAATGTATATTTCCTCACGGGATGGGCACCGAGTCTCACTGCCCTTGGAGCATTAGACGATGAGCGATCTTACCGATGAAAATGGCTACTCTGCTCACGAGACGGCCATTGTCGATCCCGGCGCAAAAATCGGTCGCGGTACCAGGATCTGGCATTGGGCTCATGTCGTCTCCACGGCGGAGATCGGCGCGAACTGCTCACTCGGGCAAAATGTCTATGTTGGCAATGCGCGCATCGGAAACAATGTGAAGGTCCAGAATAACGTGTCTGTGTATGACGCGGTAGTAATGGAGGACGACGTGTTCTGCGGGCCAAGCATGGTGTTCACCAACGTGATTAACCCCCGTAGCCATATTGTCCGCAAGCATGAATACAGGACGACCTTGGTCAAGCGCGGAGCGACGATCGGAGCCAATGCTGTTATTGTGTGTGGCAACACAATCGGCAGATACGCAATGATAGGGGCTGGATCGGTGATTACCAAAGACGTGCAGGACTTCGCGCTCGTGGTGGGCAATCCGGGAAGGCGAATTGGCTGGGTCTGCCAGTGTGGCATTCGCTTGAGCATGGAAAACGAAAAGGCTCGCTGCGCCGCGTGCAACAGCAGTTATGAAGCTATTAACGGACGCATTGAGCAATTGAAATGAAAGTCGCTGTTATAGGTGGCGGAATCAATGGGGTCATGACCGCATGGGCTTTGGCTCTCAGGGGAACTTCAGTTGACTTGTTTGAGCAGGGGCGGCTGATGGGCGCCACCAGCTCGGCATCTACAAAGCTCTTGCATGGTGGCCTACGCTACCTAGAGCAAGGGCACCTGAAGTTGGTCCGAGAGGCGCTTCGCGAGCGGCAATGGTGGATGATCCGCGCGCCGCATCTGGCCAAACCAATACGAATAATGCTTCCCGTATATAAAGGAAGCGGCAGGCCAGCGTGGGTTGTTCGTATCGGATTGACTCTCTACAACAGACTCGCAGGCCAGGCATCGCTTGGGTCTTGGGAGTGGCGTTCCCGTGGTGAAATGCTGGGCGCTTGCATAGGTCTCCGATCCGAAGGACTTCAAGGAGCATTCAGCTTCTACGACGGACAGATGGATGACTATGCTCTGGGCTTGTGGGCTGCGGAAAAGGCGCGGGAAGCCGGTGTCGCAATTCGTACCGAAACCAAGGTGCAGTCGATTTCGCCGGATGCATCGCTGGTAGTCGACGGTAAGAAGCACCATTATGACAGCATCGTAAATGTCGCCGGTCCGTGGGCAAAGCAGTTATTGGACGCGAGCAATATCCCATCGGTGCATGATCTCGATCTCGTCCGCGGAAGCCATCTGTTGATAGACTGCGAGTGCGAATGCGCCCTCCTTGTGCAGGCATCGAGCGACGGAAGAGTCTGCTTCATTCTTCCTTATCAAGGCAAGACTCTGGTTGGGAGCACTGAGGTTCGTCAGGGACTCTATGAGCCCATCTTGTGCAGCGCAGAAGAAGCAAGTTACTTGCAAGAACTCTTCAGCTATTACTTCCCCGACAAGGATGTGAATGTATGCGGGCGCTTTGCGGGGCTTCGACCGCTCATTCGTTCCCATGCCAATCCCAATAAGGCAACGCGCGAGTACGCTATCGAAACAAGCGGGAAGATAGTAAGTGTATTTGGCGGAAAATGGACGACTGCGCGGGCACTTGGACTTCGCGTAGCCGACACTGTAAGTTCGTCGCGGTGACAGTACGGCTGGAATCGTGAAGGTGAGAACGTCTTGTCCATTCAAAGCCCCACAATTGCACAATACTCATCCTGGGTCGCGATCATTGTTGCGTTGGCCGGATGGTGTGTCACGCTTCGAGCGGATGCCCGATCCATGCCTGGATACTACGGATCAGGCGTTCAATTCGATGTTCTGAATAACCAGCGAGTCGCCAATGCAGATATCGATTATCGATTTCGCGCTGTGACCAGCGGCGCTGTCAGCGGCTTTATCTGGTATGACGTGTACGTGAAGGGTGGTTCTACGGCGGACTGTAACGGCATTGCATGCGGATGTGACGGATACGGTTGCGGAACTGGGGGAAAACTAGAGATCTGCATTTACCCCGACGACGGAACGACAAGCCATCTTCCCACAGATCCAGTAACCCAGCAATCAACCGGAATGCAAATGCGCCCGCTCGGATGCGTTCAGCCATCGAATTTGCGCAGTGGGCCAACGCTGCGTACAGAGTCATTTCCTGTTCCTCCCGTGCTGACAGCAGGAAGCCTCTACCATTTGCATTGGCACAATTCCGATCCAGATCCTGACAAAAACTATATTTCCGTTGATGACATCTGTGTCTGGCACCCGACCTCGCCCCGGCAACCTACTATCCCCGATATTGATTCGGCAGTGCTTGTTGGGACCAAGATAGTAGCCACTGATTCTCCCATCTTCCAACTAAACTATGCCAACGGAGAAACTCAAGGGCAAGGATATAAGGAGTCTTGGATCTGCACTCCGGAAACCATTTCAGGCAATTCAAAGGTAAGGGAATGGATTGAGGTTAGCGGATCGAACCGCAGTGTTATAAGTGTATCAATTCGAGTGAATCGCGCTAGCGGCGTTAGTCCTTTGATCGTCACACTTTCAAACGATTCCGGCGCCGTCGTTGAACAAGGTGCTATTCCGGCTTCGACCTTTCCCGCTGGAAGCAGACTGACGTCCGACGCCCGCGCAAGTCAGTATGCCGAACCAGCTTGGGGAACTTATGTATTTGCAACACCTCATACTTTAGTGTCGGGGCAGATATACCAGCTAACACTCAGTGCATCATCCGACAGCGTATATCAGACCTATGGCATTCAAAGGGCCTCTGGTTACAACTTTAGCCCACGCACTTTCTATAGTGATGGTCGTGGACAGTACAGTCGCGACAACGGTTCTACATGGGCTGGCTTTCGGCAATCTGAATACAGCTTCAATCACATCGATGCCGATATTCAGTTCTACTTTACTTCTCAATAATCCAAGAATACGGAGAATGGCCGTGCTTGACACTTTAATTCCCATTGCAAACGAAGTAGGACGGTTGGCGTTCAGTGTTATCGGATCTTCGGGTCAGTTAACTCGTATGCAAGAACTGGAGGACAAGGCTGGCGCGAGCCTTGCAGGTGCATTCGACGCTACCCTTAGCTATACGGTGTCGGAGGTCGAAAAGCGGTACATTTCGCAAATAGAGACACTTCGAAGCCAAATGGAAGAGAGCTCTCAAGATGTGGAGATAGTAGACTTTGGAGCGGGTTCAGGTAGTAATCCGAAGCCGGGAAGAGTTTTGCACGCATCTCTTTCCAGAATATGCCGTGCCGCGAGCAGACGCCCCATATCGGGCTTGCTGATGATGAAATTGATACAAGCATTTCAGCCGAATACTGTGATTGAACTCGGAACATCTGTGGGTATCTCAGCCATGTATCAAGCCGCCGGGTTAGAGATTAACAATCGCGGAAAAATCATTACACTTGAAGGCGCACCGGCTGTGGCCACGATTGCAGAAGCTAACCTGAGTCAGATCGGCCTGAGCGAACGAGCAGAGGTTGTTGTCGGCCGCTTCAAGGATACTCTGCCAAATGTGCTTGAGCGCAGCCGGCCAATAGAGTTCGCATTTATCGACGGTCATCACGATTTTGCAGCGACCCTCGAATACTTTGAACAAATCAAGCCTTCGCTAAGCACTTCCGCGGTGCTTGTATTCGACGACATATCATGGTCCTCCGGTATGGCCACCGCGTGGAAGAAGATTGTAGCTGATCCGAGGGTTGGCTTGGTAGTCGATATCTTCTCCATGGGGCTTTGCATTCTGAATGGACAAAAGCGATCTTTTCGCGTTGCACTGCCTAGGTCGTAACAAGGTTGCCAAGGTGCGACAAGCCTGCGAGGATTGAGACGTCGATGAAGTTGCCTGATAATCTGTCCAAGTTCCGCTTGCATCCATTCTTCATCGACATATTGCTTAGTGGTGTAACACAGGCTGCAATATTGGCGGCGAACCTAATAATGGTGAGCCTTATAAGCAAATGGATGGGGTTGGCGGAACTTGGCGAATATCTACTATTGAAACGCGTCTCAACATGGTTGGTCACCAGTGCTCAACTAGGTCTTGGAATAGCTCTAGCGCGAGAGATTGCATGTATCGTTAATAACACCGAGTTGCGCGCCAATCAATGCTTCGCGACGGCATTTACATTGACGATTCCTTTGCTGGCGGTTATAAGCGGGGTTGCGGTGTTTGTGCCCCGCTCCCTGGCGCAACTCCTATTCAACTCGCAAGAAGCCGATCTGATTTACGGGCTCGTTCTTCTTCTGTCAGGCTCTGTTCTACAGGCATTGGTGTTTGGGTACTACCGCGGTTTGCAGAAAATGCGACATGCAAATATGGTGCAGCTCGGCGTATTGGTCTTGATTCCGCTTTTAACTCTGGTCGCTGTGCGATCCTACCGTTCGGCACCCCTGCTGATTGAGGCAACAGGGGTATGCATGGTGGCATTGTCGGTTGCCTGGTCTGTTCCAATACTCTTCAAGTCGCGAGACTTTACGACGCATTTCGTGCCGGATACACGCCTTTTGCTCGGCTATGGTGTTGTTCGGGTTCCTGGCGATATTGCATGCGGCGCGCTGCTGACGCTTGGTCCGATGCTGGTTTCTCATTACGCGTCTATGGAGCAGCTCTCGTACATGCTACTTGGAATAACCTGTCTTAGCATGACGGGCTTGGCTTTTTGGCCGGTGGTGATGCTGCTTTTGGCCAAGGTCAGCAAATTGCTTGGTGAGGAAAGGCTCGACGATGTCAAGGTTTACGTTCAACATCTCCGTTCAGCCGTATTACAGCTTTCCGTCTTGGCGACGACACAGGCGCTCGTCTTTATCGGTCCGCTTGTCCGCTGGTGGCTAGGTCCCTCATCCCTTCCTGGCGTTCCAGTAATCTGTATTATCATGCTTGCAATTCCTGGGTTCATGTATTACTACGCCATGAGGAGCGTGTTGGATGCTGCGAGCACAACGCCGTATAACACGCGCAATGTATTAGTGGCCTTGGGCATATTCAGCCTCGTTTCTCTCACCATCATTCACTTCGCGCCTCGCGATTGGGTCTTGCTTGGGGTGTCCGCCTCAATGACGATTGCGTTGTATGCTCTCGCTATTGCGACGGACCGCTCTCTGCGCGCACTCAAAGTCGTCGACCAGGCACCCCAGATGAGTTCCATGTGGATTGTGGCATTGCTGGCTGTTGTTAGCCTTGCAGCTCAAGCGGTATTCCACTTCGAGATCACCAAGATCGCGTTTTGCGCAGTTCAGTTGATGAATCTCGCGCTGGCTCTGCTTTTGATGCGCGAGTCTAGACCAGAGTGGGTGACGTTCGTAGGCCGTATTGCGCTATCCAGAGCCTGACCGCTGTTCTTGATCCGATTGCACGGTGTTGTAGCATCACAAATGCCGTACGCTGGTTGCAACTTCCTTCGATGATTGTTCGACTGCCGTCCCGCCTGCGGACGAATCGCCAGGCTTCGCAGGACCTAAATCATATGTTGCGACGTATCGTGGAAGTGGCTGTAATCGCATTCTTGCTCGTGCTGGCTTCGCCTCTGTTCCTGATTACCGCGCTGGCGGTTTGGGGAACCGACTTTGGTCCTGTCTTCTATAGACAGACCAGAGCAGGGAGATTTGGACGTCCGTTCGAACTGCTGAAGTTTCGCAGTATGCGAGTAAACAACCAACCCTTGAACAGGCCCGGAGAGGTCGGGAAAAAAGACCCGCTGGTGACACCTGTTGGCAGATTGATACGCCGACTCAAAGTGGATGAATTGCCGCAGCTATTAAATGTCCTGCATGGCGATATGTCGTGGAACGGGCCAAGGCCGACCCTGTTGGCTCAGGTCGAGACATACACCCTCTTTCAGCGTCGCCGTCTTGCATTGCCGCCCGGAATGACGGGATGGGCACAGGTAAACGGCGGAGCGGAGATCTCGTGGACAGAGAGAATCATCCTCGATGTGTGGTATGTGGAGCACCGCTCTTTCTTCGTAGACATGAAGATCGCTTGGAAGACATTGACCGTTATCTTGCACGGGCATAGGCCCAATTTTCAAGCTATCGAAGATGCACTAAGCTTCGCCAAACAACAACCCGATGCCGTAGAGTGCGATTTTCCTCCACCCACCGTGACAGCATTATTCGAGGCGAAGATGCTAAACGTTTCTGTTGCGACCAACGAGTCTCTGAATGTCGGGGACGATTACAAACTGTGCCAGTGACAGGGTGCCGGCGATTCGCATCGAGAAACCACTTCTTTCTCTGTCATGACTTCATCTTGATTGAGCCAGCGCTCATTTGACGCTCCACACATAGTATGTTGCAGAAAGAGGAATGAATGAACAGCGCACCAACGGCAATATGTCCGTGGGGCGACCCTTATGGAAGTTCGGCTATTCAAAGACGGATCACGGCTCCTCTTGCTGCATTAGCCTGTGTTGCCTTTGCGCTTTTGTTCTTCGCGGGCGATGTGAAAGGAAGTCAAGAGCTTGCCGGAATTCCCTTCGACCTAACAGCCGCAATGTTTGTTCTGACTGTGGTATTGTCGACCCTGAGTGTGTTTGCGCGAAACGGAAGAATTCGCACCCAAGTCATCTGGATCCTCGTTCTGTTTCTCGCCATCTCCAGTGCGATGATGTGGACGGAGTTTACTCCGTACGCAATCGAAAAAGTTACGCGGCTATTTACCCTTTCGTTAATTGCCGCCCTGCTTCCGGCATTCATTCTCACTCGCCTTCAGGATGTCCGGCTGTTTGTTACATCAATTATCGCAATTGGTGCCCTGATTGCGGTAGCCGGGTTGATCCAGTTGGCCACTGGCGAGACAATACACGGGAGAATTACTGGCATCAGTGCTGACACAATTAGCCTGGGACGCAACACTGGTATTGCCCTGGTGGGTTTGTACACGGTGGTGAGTTGCAGTGGCAAGAGCAAAATATGGCTTGCGCTATTATGTCTTCCTCTGTTGCTTGTACTGGTTGCCTCTGGGTCTCGCGGCCCAACCTTGTTTGCTTTGGGTGTGATTGTTTTTGTCACCATTCGCTGGACCCGTAAGAGTATGCGCGGAATACTGATCGCACTCGCGCTATTGGTTTCGACGGCTCTGGTAGTCAATCACGATCCTCCCATATTGCCAAGACTTTCAACCGACCGAATCGTCCAATTTATGGAGCAGCGTTTCGACAGCTCAGCAGAAGAGAGAGTCAGGGCGGGACGTGCAGCGTTTCATCAGATCTGCAATTCGCCATTCGGCCTGGGAATAGCAGGGTTTGCGCGTGTATACAACTTCGGTAGTGCTACGGACCGCGTCTACCCTCACAATATTGTTCTCGAAGTCGCAGTCGAAAACGGCTGGCTGGTGGGAATACTCTTTATATTCATCATCGCACTGGGCGTACTTAGAGGCTATCGAGCAGCCGTTACCGAACCAGCGCTCCGTCCGTTCTTTGCCATCTTTGTCTTCGCCTTCTGCAACGCGCTCGTGAGCGGTGACATGAACGATAACAGAATTGTATATGCCTTGCTTTGCATAGCCTTGTTGTCGCCAGAACTTATAACCGCAGGGAGCACAGCAAAAGCAGCTATTTATGAGTCGTTTTGAATCAACAGAGCTGATCAATGTTCCAGCCAGATTGGCCGCTAACCAGATTTCCTTGTTTTGTATGCAATATCTCACGTTCTTGGCCGTGTACGACTAGGAGTGTCATGACCTACCGCGCTGTTCATCTGACTTCAGTCCATTATGCATTTGATACGCGGATATTTCACAGGGAATGCATATCCTTGGTTGTGGCAGGATATGATGTCACACTGATTGCGCCGCACTCGGAAGGCGACCAGTGCTTGAATGGCATCAAACTACGGGCCGTGCGACCGCCTTGCAACCGCCGCGAGCGCATGCTCAGTACCATATGGAGGGTATATCGAGCAGCCGTGCGCGAAAATGCCGATATTTACCACTTTCACGATCCAGAGCTGCTTCCGATAGGCGTATTGCTGAAGCTGCGCGGAAAGAAAGTGATTTACGATGTCCACGAGGACTATAAGGGCACTATGGAAGGCAAACAGTGGATCCCATCGGTCTTGCATAAGCCGGCGTCGGTTTCGGTGAGTGTTTGCGAGAACACATTAGGACGGGCCTGCGACAGGGTGATCGCCGCAACTCCGACCATCGCCAAGAACTTCCGACCGCAGCAGGCACGACTCGTGCAGAACTACCCTTGGCTTCGCGAACTCCAGTCTCCGAATGCTCCTCCATATGAAAAACGCGAGGCTATTGCAATCTTCGTCGGATGGCTGGGCGATCATTCAGGCATGGAGTCGATGGGAAAAGCCATCGAATTGGCCGCGAAGGAATATCCAATAAGGCTGCTCATCGGAGGAAAACTTAAGCCGGGAGCACTCGCATCCTTTCAAACTGGCGAGATAAACAAATTAGTTGAGTATCTAGGCTTTCTCAGTCGCCCCCAGGTTGCGGAGCTTACCGCGCGCGCGAGAATGGGGATGGTGACGATGCTCCCGCTGGATAGCTATGTAAATGCGCAGCCCACCAAGATGTTTGAGTATATGTCCGCGGGGCTGCCGGTCATTGCATCCAACTTTCCAGTGTATCGAAAGATTGTTGAATCCGCCGACTGTGGTTTGTTGGTCGATCCGTTGAATCCAGCGGCCATAGCCGATGCCATGTTGTGGATAATGCGAAATCCATCGCGGGCAGCTGAGATGGGACGAAACGGCCAGCGCGCCGTCGCAGACAAATACAATTGGGAGCACGAAGCTGAAAGCCTGATTGCCACTTACGAAGAACTGCTTTCTCCGCAGTAAACATGCTGGATAGATCGCAGACATACTTGCTCACAGACGTCACGAATGAGCCTGAACAGGACAATTACCATGCTGCTCGGTCGGAAGATTCCGCTAATCAACTTGTTTGGCGCAGGACTGACTTTTGTAAGAAGCCTCCCGCGACTGGCTGTGGTTAAACATCCGCTATCGGTTCTTTGGAACTATGTTTGCAGAAAGTCGCCAGAATTCGTCGAACTACGCTCAGGGCACCGGCTTTACTTTTCGAGCCATCCTGACGATATCGTGAGTTTCTATCTGGTCTTCATAAAGAAAGAATATGGAAGAGTACAAAAAGGCGACATTGTATTCGATATTGGCGCAAATATCGGTTGCTTTTCGGTCTATGCGGCCTTGTCGGGAGCAAGAGCAGTTCATGCTTTTGAGCCCTCTCTTGAGGCATTCGATACACTGCTAAAGAACATTAATGCCAACAAGCTCGATGCAATCATTGTTCCTGTTAATAAAGCGGTCTCCGACAAATCAGGTGAAATCGTCAGGTTTCCTTATAAGTCAAGCCCTTTTAATAGTCTTGTAATAACAGCCAGATCTGATAGCACATTGCACGTTGACAGATTCTCTGGAGACTTGCGTGAGCGTGCGCTTGCAATGTCTGCCAACTCAGAGATCGAGTTCAATGACACAGTAACTGTTGCGCTGGATGACTATATGGCGGAGCAAAAGATTCCCGTCATCGATCTTCTCAAAATGGATTGCGAAGGCGCGGAGTTTAGCATTGTTCCCGCACTGACGAAGGACACAATTAATCGCATAGTTAGCATCCGGATGGAATGTCACGGAGATTCAAGAGCTTTGATGAACTGCTTTTGCCATAGCGCATACAGAATTGAGCGGTCGAGCGGAGACGATCTGTGGCTGGTGAAGCGCTCCGAAGTGTTGCCTTCCTAGACGCAACCTGTTTGTCTTGGCGCATCCGCTCCTATTCACGAAAGACAACCGTCATGCCGACACTACTATCACGCCACATGGCAGGAGCTCAACTGTGGATATCTGGCTAATAGACCACTATACAAATCCGCCGCAAGATCTAGGGGACGCCCGGCAATTCAGCAATGCGCGCGAATTGATGCGCCGCGGGCATACGGTGAGAGTCATAGCTTGCAGCTTCAATCATTTAACGCACAGTCATTATCCACAAGCGCCTGCGCATTCCTGGGAGAATCAAGTCTTCGATGAGGTGCCTTTCACGCTCATTCGGTCAAGACCTTACCGATCGAACTTCGAGATGGCGCGAATTCTCAATATGTTAGATTTTGCCGTGAATTTGTGGAGAAGCGGGTGGGCGGAGGAGTTGGAGGCCCCCGATCTGATCCTGGGATCCGCTCCGGACCCTTTCGTAGCACTGGCGGCGGAACGCCTCGCTTCCCGGTATCGTGTTCCATTCGTACTCGAGATCCGCGATCTCTGGCCTTATTCCATCATCCAGGTAACCGGACGTTCAAAGTACCATCCATTTGTACAAGTTGTGGACCGGATCATGCGCTATCTGTATTCGAGGGCCAGCCGTATAGTCATGCTCTCAAAGAACTCCACCGAGCTGCTGGTAAAGAGTGGCGCGGATCGGAAGAAGATCGTCTGGATACCGCAAGGCGTCGATCTGGCCATGAATCCAGAGCCTACGCCAGCACCCGACGACGGGGTATTCACTGTAACGTATCTTGGGGCACACAACGAATGGAACAGTCTCGATACGATTCTCGACGCTGCTAAGATTCTTGAGAATGCGGGGGTAACAAATGTTCTTTTCCGCTTTGTCGGAGCTGGTTCTTCAAAGCAGGAATTGATCGGGAAGGCTAGAACAGAGAATATCACAAATGTCAGGTTTGACGATCCCGTGGCGAAGAAGATGGTCTACGAAGTCCAGCACAACTCGGACGCCTTCGTCATCAATAATCGCAGAGATGGGGCTTCGAAGAATTGGATGAGCTTCAATAAGCTCTACGACTATCTCGCGGCGGGCCGTCCAGTTGTATTCGGCAGCTATACGGACAATGATCCGGTTCGCGAATCGGGCGCTGGAATCTCTGTGGACGCTGGCGACCCGGCAGCATTGGCCAAAGCGGTTCAGTTCCTGGCCGGCCAATCGCGTGAGCAGTTGTTCGACTACGGAAGACTTGGTCGCAAATTCATTGAAGAGAATTACAGCATTTCCGTGCTGACCGATCGCTTCGAGGCGATAGCGTATGAGGTTACCGGAGGCGCAGGTCCTACCCCAGACCGAGGTAAGCCGGCTTCCTCAATCCATGCGGGCGCAGAGCGCTGATACAGCCTGAGCAGAACTTTGGCCTCAACGGTCGGCAATTGGCAAATGAATGAGAGCGAACATGTACGGGAATAAGTCATTAGTTTATAGAGTCATCTGGTCGTTGCGAAGGGGGCTACGACTAAGTCCTATGCAGAAACTCTTTCGGGAATTGAAGAGGCGAGGGGTGCCGTTAAGTCAAATGGACGCCTTGGAGCTTTTTGGCGCCGACGGCTTGAGGCACACCCTGGATTATTGTCATGCGGTTCGCAGCCTTGAAATTTGGGAGATGGATCACAAGTACTTACCCGGCCTTCGCAAAAATTTTCCGAATGCCCGGATTAAGATTACGGATAGTTTCAAGGAAATTGAATCTACACCAAACACCTACAACCTTCTGGTCTCTGACGAACCCGGGCAGGTGTTCGGCAAGAACCAGGAGTACTGCGAACATTTCGAGTTGTTGACGAAGTACCTTTGCCGAGTGGCAAGGCCTTCCACTCTGATCATTCTGAACGCTGTTCCGGATCCGCTCAGGCAGTCCCCGGATGCCAACAAATATTCCACTTATCTTGGATATCTAGATAAGCGTAGAGAGTTCTACAGTTCAGACCATCCTGAGCACATTTCCATCGCTGAGATGATTCCGGCCTATCGACGAGTGTTAAGCGCGAACGGTTTCCACTTGGACTGGCATGTAAGTGTTCGCAGAACCATACGTGGCGGAGTCAACTACCTTGCGCTCAAGGTGAGCCGTATTTGAAGACAGCATAATGGAGGGTGCTTACGCATGATTCGAGAGCATTTTCTGACCACCAGCGAGGCGGATTCGTGGAACAAGCATCTTCCAGCAGAACGCAGCGTCTTTGGAAGCCTAGGCTACGCTCGCATCTGCGAAAATTTTCGCAACTGCTCGCCGCGCCTTTATGTTGTCGCGATGAACAAAGCGTCGATTTGTTATCCAATTCACCTCCGATCGATATCGGACCTCCCTTTCGAGTCGACCACTGAAGGAAGATGGGATACGACGACTCCAGAGTTTACAGGCCCTATCGCACATGACTGTGAACCAGCGCTAGCCATTGCTTTTCCTCTTTTCCGTGACGAGGCGTTTCGACAGGAAGGTGTGATTGCCGAATTCGCCCACCTTCATCCCTGGGGCAAGACCGAGGCGCTGCTTTCGAAAGGACGCGAATACAACCGCAAGATTGTGTGGGTCGATACTGAATTAAGCCCGGATGTACTGTGGAGCACACATTGCGAGCATTCGTGCCGGAAGAATATCAAGACTGCACTCGGGCATGGCGTGAAGATAGTTGAAGGCACAACCGATGATCACATCTGCGAGTTCTATCGAATCTATATTGACACTATGAAGAGAAACAATGCTCTTCCCGCTTATTACTTCTGTCTTGACTTCTTTAAGGCATTTCGCGATGAACTCCCCGGCAATTGCAGATTTGCGATGGCGGAATATCGTGACAGGATCGTTGCTGCAACACTCTATCTGCACGATGACAATGACGTGTTTTCCTTTCTCGGCGGAGCCGATGCCGAATCTCAACAGCTCCGCCCGACAAATCTATTGATCTGGGAGACTATCCGATGGGCGAATCTCGCAGGAAAAAGAAGACTCATTCTTGGCGGAGGCTATAGACCGAACGACGGAATCTTCCGCTTCAAGTCAACATTCTCCAAGTTTCAAGAATCTTTTTATGTTTATAGAAAGATCCACCGTGAACAAGAGTACAACTTGCTCGACCAACGCTGCCGTGAGCACAACGCACTAAGCGACGAACCGATCGGATACTTTCCAAGTTATCGCTACATCGAGAATGCATGAACCGCTTAATGCCGATTGTGAATCATCAGTGTTCGGTTATTCATGAAGTGTGCGAGGATTCGAGGAAACATTTATGACAAATATGCATGATGGCGCTGTATGCGAGATGACCGAGGCGGCGGCGTTTGCTCCCTGGCCCTACTTTGCGGAAGATGAGATAGAGGCGGCTGTCGCGGTTCTGCGCTCTGGCAAAGTCAATTACTGGACGGGAACGGAGGGCCGTGAGTTCGAGAATGATTTCGCCCATTCTACAGGATGCAAGTATGGAGTCGCAGTAGCCAATGGTACAGTGGCACTGGAGTTGGCGCTGCGCGCGCTCGGCATCGGTGTGGGTGACGAGGTTGTTACCACTAGCCGCACTTTCTTAGCCACGGCGAGCAGTGTCGTCGCAGTTGGAGCAAGACCGATCTTTGCCGATGTCGATCGTGATTCGCAGAACCTTACCGCAGCCAGCATCCGCGCCGTCCTTACTCCAGCGACTAAAGCGATCATCGCTGTGCATCTGGCTGGCCTTCCGTGCGAGATGGACGAGATCAATGAATTAGCGAACGAGTTCGGCTTGCTGGTAATTGAAGACTGCGCTCAGGCGCATGGGGCAGCATACAAGGGGCGGCCGGTAGGCTCACTCGGAGACATCGGTGCATTCTCCTTCTGCCAGGATAAGATTATGACGACCGCTGGTGAAGGCGGCATGGTGACCACCAACTCCGTAGATCTATGGCGGAGTATGTGGTCGTATAAGGACCATGGAAAAGACCCATACGCCGTATATTGCCGCAGGCATCCATGGGGATTTCGCTGGCTGCATGAGTCATTCGGAACGAATTGGCGGTTGAGCGAAGTTCAGTCTGCTGTAGGAAGGGTGGCGCTGCGCAAGTTGCCTCACTGGATTGCCACTCGACGCAGGTATGCCAAGAAGCTGACGGAGCGTTTATCGCGGCTGCCAGCGCTGCGCATTGTGCAACAGGCCGAGCACCTCCGCCATAGCTATTACAAGTATTATGCGTTTGTAAGACCGGAAGAACTGACACAGGGCTGGAGCCGGGATCGCATAGCAAAGACTATAGCGGCAGAGGGAGTTCCATGTTCAGTGGGCAGTTGCAGCGAGGTTTATCTGGAGAGAGCATTCCCACCTCAATTACGTCCGCCCGAGCGTCTGGCGATTGCTCGCGAACTGGGAGAGACGAGTTTGATGTTTCTGGTACACCCCACGCTTTCAGAGGCCGCGATCGAGCGAACGTGCGAGACGGTAGAGCGAGTCGTAGCGGAAGCAATGCGAGCCTGACAACAATGACCAAGAGCACAGTCAAGTGGATTAGACCAAGTTCTCCATCTATTTGACTGGCAGCCTCGCAATTAATCCATTTCCCTGAAACTTGTTTGCTCTTGCCAAGTAGAGAGCCAGGAGGAGCCATGTTCCGAACACGGCGCTATTGGGCTATGTGTTTGCTGCAGTCAGTGGCGGTTTATACGGCATTGTTGTTAGCGTGGCTGCTGCGATTCGACTTCATGCGGCCCAGAATTGAGTTGCTTCTTGTAGCAGCCCCTGCTCTGGTTGCGATCCAGTGGGGCGCCATGAGTTGGTACAAACTAACCCACGGTTACTGGCGCTATACCGGCATAGGGGACCTGAAAGATCTTGTGTGGGCGGTTATTGTGGGCACACTCACATTCTTTACTGTTATGCACATCCTTTGTGCATCCATGTTTCTTCCCTTATCGGTTTATGTCATTGAAGGGACTCTCACGTTCTTACTTCTGGCTGGTCTGCGTGTGAACGCACGCATGATTCTGCAGGCGAGGGACGCGCGGCGACATGGAGCGAGATCTCCCGTTCTCATTGTCGGCGCCGGTTCCGCAGCAGTTCAGTTACTGCACGCCTTAAAAGGAACTGGCTACAGGGCTATCGGTTTGGTCGACGATGACGCATCCAAGCAAAAACTGAAACTGGGGGGCGTGCCAGTTCTTGGACAGATTGATGAATTGCCCGTACTCGCCCATCGCTACGAAGTGGCTGAAATACTCATCGCGATCCCCTCGGCAACCGGTACGGAAATGATTCACATTACCGATATTTGCAGACGCACAGGCCTGCCGTTTCGCGCTGTACCCAGCCTCTCAGATCTAGTCGACGGCAAGGTGACAATTTCGGAGTTTCGCAAGGTGAATCTAGACGATCTGCTGGGGCGCGAGCCGGTGCGGCTGGAATCGGAAAGCGTTCGCGCGAAGCTCACCGGGCGGGTCGTTATGGTGACTGGAGCCGCGGGCTCCATCGGCTCCGAGCTATGCAAGCAGATCGTGCGCTATCAACCGGAGAAGCTGATTTGCGTAGATCAGGCGGAGACGCCTCTTTTCAATCTTCAACAGCATACTCTGGCTTCGGCCAAGGTTGAAGTCATCTATTCGGTGGCGGATATCAAGAACACTGACCGTATGCGCCAATTACTCATAGAGCATGACGTCCGGGTCATTTTTCATGCAGCCGCATACAAGCACGTGCCGATGACTGAATTGAATCCTTATGAGGGACTGCAGAACAACGTATTCGGGCTCATGGATCTGGTGGATGCGGCGGAGGATTGCGGCTGCGAGGACTTTCTTCTGATTTCGACAGACAAGGCGGTCAATCCGAGCAGCCTCATGGGTTGCACCAAGCGGATAGGTGAGATGATCATCGGTTCGCGCGAGAGTTCGCAGATGCGATGCGTTTCAGTGAGATTTGGAAATGTTCTCGGGTCGCAAGGCAGCGTCATACCCTTGTTTCAAGAACAGATACGCACTCGCCACTGCGTTACCGTGACCCACCCCCAAATGACGCGCTATTTCATGACCATTCCCGAGGCAGTCGCTTTGGTCTTGCAGGCCTTCACGGTGGGCGAACACGGCAATATTCTCGTGTTGGACATGGGTGAACCGATTCGCATTCTAGATCTTGCCAAGACTCTGATTCGCATATCGGGGAAGAAGGAGAACGAAGTCCAGATTGTCTTTACCGGGATGCGTCCTGGCGAGAAGCTGCACGAAAAGCTGTTCTATGACGCGGAAGTGCGCTTGCATACTCCACTGGTCAAGGTGATGCGCGCTCAAGGCCGGATGCCGCGATGGCAGGTTCTCAGTCACCGCTTAGCGGAACTTCAGCTTCTTCCCTATTACCGGAATGCTGAATTGATTCGGGCAAAAATAAAACAGATTATCCCCGAGTATGAATGGGAGCCTGTGGAACTAGTGTCCGTTGCCGATGTACCCGGGCCAGAGCCGGCAGGGCATGGCCTGCTGACGCAATCGCAGTCTGCTGCATGATTCGATGGTGGTGAAGATAGTTCAATCGTGCAGATGAGTTTGCTCAAACGAACCAAAACCGGCGGGCATCGTACCAGCGGCGCAATCGATACCAATACCGCCCATTTTCCGTAGCTACTTTTCACGATTTGTAAACCGGCGATTCACCGGCCGCAGCTTACACTGAGCCAGCGAAATACTAAAAGCGATTGTTCGTCAGGAAGTGCGCCCTCTGTTCAAGGCGCCTCGGACGCAAGCCGAAGGCGGTTGAATGGATCAACGCAAGGCCGCTTAACGGTTTCGCAGGTTTCAAAAGATTTCCAGTTCAAACGGCGGATGTGCACCTCCGCCAAAACCTCCACCCTCAACCGGACTGGGTCTCGTCGGATAACCAGAACCGTTCAGAACGAGCGTCTTGGAGCGGATGTACACATCCTTCTCTCATTATTCACTAAAAGATAACAGTTGGGAATGGCGGGTGCGGCCACTTCCCGACAGAGGTATCAACACAGTGAAGAATTTGAACATCAAGATGATTCTTGCGTCGGTTGCGATCTCTGCAACGGCGTTGCTGCCCACTACTCTCGGAGCCCAGGTCCCGGTAGCCCCCATCATCATGGGAGCCGGCTCCTCCGCGCTGTTCAACACCCTGGCTATTACGGCGTTTGAAAATGGCGTACCCGGATATCCGCTGTGCGGCCCCAACCACTGGACCTACAAGGGCGGCGCGGTCGGTTCTACCACCGAAATATCGATTCACGACTCCCGCAGCGCTCTAATCGTGAATGAGCCGGGCACCATCTGGATTGCGTGGAACGGCTCTGCCGACGGGACTACCGGCTTGACCAAGGTTTGCGCCTATCTTCAGGTTGACTCCACCGTCGGTGTTCGCGCCGCGATGGCTCGCACCGCCGCTGGTGCGCCCGCAGCCTCGGCTTACCTCAACCCTGCTTTGGCTGGAGTGGCCGGCCAGAACAAGGTTCCTAATACCTCAGTTGTAGACTCGCCGCTCCCTGCGGATGTTCTCAGCTCTGTGAGCGGCTCTCTCATCACCGTCGCTGGCGCCGACATCCGCGCCGAAGATGCCAAATTTGCCACCGGCCGCGTTCTGGCCGCCCAAGGCGCTAGTGTCAGCACCGTTCCATGGAACGGCTCGCTCCTCAACCAATTACTCGGTGCTAAGGGTCTGGGATACGCCAACGGAGCCAACCTCTTCTCTTGCGCCGGTGACAACACCACCCCAATCGGTTACCCAATCAAGAGCTCGCAGAGCACTAGCACCGCCAATACTGTGGACTTTGCACTCTTTGGAACCGACCCCGTCTCCTGCGGCGCCGCGGCGGTCTCCTACCACGAATACGAGATCGGCGCCGGTCCGGTCATGATCTTCGTCAACACCAGCAACAGCGCCGAAGGTCATCTTGGCGACGCGAACCTCACCAACATCAACGCCTCGGTTCTAGCCGGATTCCTTGACGGCACTTTCTCCCGCACCCGCGATCTATTCACCAATTACGCTGCGGGCACCTTGGCCGCATACCCCGTCTCGACCTTCATTCGCGAGCCCGTTTCTGGAACCATGAACGTCCTCGAGTACAACATCCCGAACACAAACCGTTACTACACCACACAGGAAAAGGGCGTGACTGGCGGTCCAGTCGGCTCCGCCAACAACCCGCTCGCGCTGGCCAATCCAAATGGTTTTGGCGGACGCTATCGTACCATCGGCACCGGCGAAGAAGTCTCCACCGTAATCAAAGCCACCAACCCTGACAGCCTCGGCTATGCTTTCTGGAGCTACGGCAACTTCGCCAGCGTCACCAGCGGCTCTATCGCCCGTTATCTCACCGTGGACGGCGTCGATCCTCTCTACTCCGGCCCCAGTGCAAACCCGAATGGCGTCGGTGTCTTCCCACTGAAGAGCGGCAGCAGCTATCCGGTTCTCACCTTCCCCAACATCCAGAACGGGTCTTACCCAATCTGGACGGTCTTCCGCCTTGTCACTGTTCCTGAAGCAAGTGCTGCTTGGGTCAACCTCTTCGTCGCCAACGCCCAGAGCAACGCTTCTGCATACTCTGACTTCATTCCGGCCAGCAGCCTGAACGTCTTCCGCAGCCACTTCTATCAGGCAAGCATGGGCGGCGATGACGGCAACACCTGGGATGCCGCTGACGGCGTCTACTATCAGGAGCAGGGCGGCGATGTGGGCGGCCAGGTCTTCCCGATCCAGGCCGACTTTGACTTCATCGCCGACAACATCGCCCAAGGTCGCGGCGTAATCGGTCTCCTCAACCGCCACAACTAGTCTCAACAGTTGAGTCCAGCCTCAAACCAGAGTCTCGGATTCAAACGAGCCGGCAGGCCGCTTGTGGGCGGCCTGCCGGCATACACATCCCTTGCCGATCTTGGCCAGAGTCATGCTTTCAGGAGGACGCTTGTTTAGCAATTTACCAATTAGCCTTATAGCGTCGATAGCGTTAGCACTGTCCCCCTCTCCCGGAGCGCTTCTATATGCACAACAGAAGCCGACGCAGGAGAATCAGAATCTCGCACAGGAAAAGATTGGTCCCGCCGCCCCAGCCGCCGTTCTGCCGCAGACTGAGCAGAGCGAAGCACAGCCGGGAATCAAGATCGAACGGACGCATGAAGATTTCACCACTCTGGGCCTCGTCGGCAGCGATCTGGTCGCTACCACTCCCTTCCAAGGGGGCCACGAAACGAACAAGGACTTTGTAAGGGATCTTTACCAGGTGCAATGGCGCACGAATGACCCTATCGACCTGTTCATTATTCGCCCCGTCGGGGCTAAGAATCCTCCGGTTGTCCTTTATCTCTTCAGCTTTCCCGGCGATACGAAACGTTTCCTCGACGCAAATTATTGCAAGCGCCTGGTGAGCAACGGAACGGCTGCTGTTGGGTTTGTCTCCGCCCTCACCGGCGATCGCTATACCCATCGCCCCATGAAGCAGTGGTTCATCAGCGAATTGCAGGAGTCGCTTGCCAGCACCTCGCACGACGTGCAGATGATCCTGAACTATCTCGAGTCGCGGGGCGATCTGGATATGTCGCGGGTGGGAATCTTTGGGCAAGGCTCCGGGGGCGCAATCGCCATTCTCGCTGCTAGCGTCGATCCTCGCATCAAGGCCCTCGACCTTATCGGACCTTGGGGAGACTGGCCCGACTTTCTGGCTGAAGCCAAAGGCATTCCGCCCCAGGAAAAGCCTAACTTCGCCAAGCCGGAGTTCCTCAAGAAACTGGAGCCGCTGGAGCCTGTTCGGTACCTACCTGATTTAAAAACGCAAAGCCTCCGCATCCACATTATGGACGAAGATCCGCCAACGAAGTGGGCGGTACGCGTCGAAAAGGCCGCTCCAGCCGGTGCGGAGATTCACCGCTATGCATCGGCCGAAGATCTTCACGCCGACTCGGCCAGCGGAAAGCTCTTCCAATGGATCGCAAATAAGTTGAAACCCGCGGTGGAGACAAATGCCCCGGCACTAACGCAATCCCCTGAAACGACGAAGAACCAAGGAGCAACGCGATGAAGCGCATTGCACAAGTTATTTCCCTCGCCGCGGTCCTGATAGTACTATCCGCTTGCGGCGGCAATGGCGTGTCGGTTAGCGGGGGCGATAAGACGCCTCAGACCGCAATCAAGGGTTTGACCGCGGGGAACTGGTATTTCTCATCCACTTCGTCGCAGAACAACATCAAGAGCTACTTCTCCGGACCACTCTCGGTATCGAGTGGCACGATTTCGCTGGCAACGACGCCTAGGCAGGGATGCATTCTAAACATGCCCCTTGTGTTTTCGGGCACGGTTAGCGGCGACAGCGTTACAATCACGTCGCCCTCAATCCCAGACAATGGCCCAGTTATGACGATGACCGGAACCTCCCACTTCGGCAGCAACTTCGATGGCGTTTATCAGATCACAGGAGCAAACGCTTCGGATAAGTGCTATCGTGATGCGGGCACGGTCTACGGCATACTGGTCACTCCACTCGATGGATCCTGGAGCGGCAGTGTGGTTGAGAGTGCTTACGACCAATACGGAAATGTTATCTACGATATGTATGGCGCTGCCATCCAAGATACCGCATACGCCTATGCAACCATCGCGCAGGCTGCCGCTCCGGTAACGATCAATAGCGCTGGCTTAGGAACTGTAAGCGCCTATCCATTAAGCGGCAGTATGACGTTTAGAAACTCTCTCTGTTATGGCTCCGGCACTATTGACGCCGCAAAAAGCTATATCGTAGGCAGCAGTTACAACCTTGTCGTAAATACCGATACGGGCGGAACTTTGGTTGCAAGCGGAAACATGGACCCGGCAAGACCGATCCTGATGAACTTCACTTACACCGTGCCAAGTGGCGTTTGCCAGTACTATCAAGTCGCGGGAACGCTGCAAACCCCGGCCATCGATTACGGTTTGCTCCCCTAGACAGCAGCGCTGCGCACTAAGCTGCCAAAGCAATAACTCAAGACAAGATAGGACCTGCTTACGTGCGCCTGCTCGATTGTAATCCTTATATTGGGTGATCTCCGGCCTGCGAAGTTCTCTGCCCGGTGCACAGTTACTCATCGATTATCTTTTCAACCGGCAACATCGAAACCAAAATGAAAGTTAAAGGAAGATGATGCGATTCATTCTCATAGCATTCATTCTGATCTGCACGGTTTGCGGCGCGCAAACTCCGACCAGTTCTACGGCTGAACCACAGAATGGATCGGCTGGAGCGCGACCGACCGCTGGCCAGGCCGTCTTGCAGGGCAAGGTGAGCGATAGCACAGGAGCTATGGTGCAGGGCGCCGTGGTAACTGTCACAAATGCGGAGGGGACCGCAACTAGGGTTCTGACCGACAGCGAAGGCAAATTTGTATTGCGCGGAATTCCTGCGGGATCCTACGAAATCACAATCGTCGCGATGGGATTTGCTGAATACAAGATACAGGGCTTTAATGTGCTTGCTTGGGAGGGAAACAACCTCGATGTCCAACTACACCCGGCCGCAGAAGTGACCCAGGTCGAGGTCGCCGCCCAGTCATCAATGCAGATTGAGACGGAGAAGTCAGAGATGGCGGGCACTCTTTCGCAAGAGGAGATCGTCACCATGGGGTTGAATGGCCGCAACTTCGCGCAGTTGCTTACGCTCACGCCGGGCGTCAGCAATCAAACCCAGCAGGATGAGGCCAAGGTGGGCGTCGTTGGCAGCGCAAAGTATAGCGTGAATGGCGGGCGCGTAGAATACAACAGTTTCGATGTGGACGGCAGCGATGTGCTCAATACCAGCATTGCAGCCAGCCGTGGTCACATCACCCTATCCGTTTATCCCAGCCTCGACGCGATCTCAGAGACTAAAGTCCTCACCTCCAACTATGGCGCACAATATGGCCGCAGCGCATCCGGAACAATTCTTGTGACCACCAAGTCGGGAGGAGCACAGCTGCATGGCAACGCCTATGAATTCATGCGCAACGAGATCTTGAACGCGCGCGGCTTCAAGGATCCGGAAACTCACAAATACCGGCCATTCGATAAGCAATCGCCAATTTACGACGCTCTCTACGTCAATAAACCGGGAGGTCCAGCGCCCCTCTACCGCCGTCAGGACTTCGGCGCCACTTTGGGCGGACCAATCTATATTCCAGGAAGATATAACGTCAATAAAGACAAGTCGTTCTTCTTCTTCTCAGAGGAGTTTCGATTGGAGCGTTCCCCCTCCTCCTTCAGTCAGGCAGTGCCGTCACTCAACGAGCGCGAGGGCAATTTCAGCGACGCCTGTCCAGGTCCGGATTGTCCCCATAGCTCCCTAATAAGTGGTTCTAGTGTCCCTATCGATCCCAATGCTCATGCTATCCTACACAGCAACCTGATTCCCATCGCGAATTCGAGTTCGGGATGCGCGTTCTCGCTTGTACAGGCCCCTACCAGCGACCCTGCGACATGGCCATGTTATGTGCTCACGGTCTCTCCAAGCACTTATTGGCGCGAAGAGCTTTTCCGTATCGATCACAACGTGAACCCGAACGTCAAGGCTTCCTTCCGCTTCATTCACGATAGTTGGGATACCACGACCACCGCCCCGCAATGGCAGTATGGGGGCAACGCCAACAGCTTTCCTACGGTGCTGAATCGGTTTGTCGGGCCAGGACTGAGTATGGTGGCTCACCTGACCACAGTTAAATCGGCCTCGCTTGTCAACGACTATTCGGTCAGCTTCGTTACCCAGCACATTACGCTCGCCGACCAGGCTGGCCCCGGCGCCGACCTAACCCGCCCGTCGCAACTGGATGCCTCCTGCGGAGCGCTGATGACCAGTTGCGGAATCGGCTCTATCTTTCCGGGGTCCGGCGGCAAGATTCCGGGAATCTACATTAGCGGCTCCAACGGCGCTTATGGCGGCTCCGGATTCCTCGCTGATACATCCTACATGCCTTGGAGGAATGCGGATCCAACCATTACTCTGCGTGACGACCTCAACAAGTCTCTCGGCAAGCACTTCCTGCAGGCCGGAGTTCTGTTTCTAGATGCCCAGCAATCCGAAACAAGTTCAGCTACCGGCGCAAACACCGGCGATGTGCAAGGCCTGGTAACTTTTACCAACGTCAGCAATCTGAATTCCACGGGCAACGCTTTCGCTGACTTCTTGTTAGCCAATACAGCATACAATAGCAATCTTCCCAATGACACCGGCATTCCCTTCAGCAATGAATCTGCGCGGGGAACCATCGTCTCTTATCAGCAAGACAGCGCTCGGGCAAACTACGCAAACCGTTACTCGGTGATTGAGCCGTATCTGCAGGATGACTGGCATCTCTTGCCGCACCTTACCCTCAATTTAGGCGTGCGGTTCAGCCTGTTTGGAAACTGGACTCCGAACGGAAGCAGTGTCTATAATTTCGTTCCGGGCAAATTCGACACCGCTCTTGCTAACACCATACAAGTTGATTCGATGTATGGCTATGTGAAGAGCACTAGCACGGGCGCGGCAATTCTGGCCAATGCTCAAAATCCGGATTCTAGAACCATCAATGGACTTGTGCAATGCGGTAAGAACGGCGTGCCGGCCAGTTGCATGAGTGCCCACTACTTCAACCCCGCGCCGCGCTTCGGATTCGCATGGGATCCAACCGGCAAGGGTAGTACCTCTATTCGTGCAGGTTACGGTGTCTTCTTTGAGCATGGCACGGGTGACGAAGCCAACAGCGGATCGCTGACCGGCAGCGCGCCGCTGGTTCAGAGCATGACTCAAAACGCGCCTCAGGGGCATGCCTTTCGCTGGGAGTGCATCGGGGGCATGGCCCCAGGTTGTGCCGCGACCGTCCCTGCCGGAGCAGCCTTTCCACTGGACGTATCCGCCATTCCGGCCAAAACAGTGTGGCCTTACATTCAACAATGGAGTCTGAGCGTTCAGCAACAATTCGGTAGGGATACGGTTGCAACCCTTGCATACGTGGGCAGCAAGGGAACGCACCTGGCCACAATCCGTCAGCTCAATCAATTCGATCCTGTGCCATTGTCAAACAACTATTTCGGGCCGAACGAACCGATCTCCGTCGCCGGTAAACAGTGCCTTAACCCGAATAGCAGCTCTATAACTCCTCCTGATCCATTCGTCACTGGGACCGGCTATCGCTATTACTCCAGTAATCCAGCCTACCAGAATATGGAGGTGGCCTGCACGACGGGCATAAACCCGAATTCCCAGAGAAAGTATCTTGGATATGGCCGCATTCTCTCGGTCGAGAATACTGTCAATTCCTCGTACAACGCATTGCAGGCTACTGTGCACTATGTTCATAAACCATGGAACCTGGGATTGAGCCACACCTACGGGCATTCCATCGACGAAGCTTCGGATCGTTTTGAATCTGCCTTCGGTAACTCCCTTAATCCTCACTCCAATCGCGCCAGTTCAGGCTTCGACCAGCGGCATATCTTCAATTTCAGTTATGTCTATAAATTGCCCATCGATCATCTCATGCAGATTCTGGTAGATCATGGCAGATGCAACGACAGCGACGACGCGTGCAACTCCGCATATCCGCCGGGTAGCTCTCATCCGGACGCTCATCTCCTGAGAGCGTTGCAAAATTGGGAGATTTCAGGCCTTACCACCTTTCAAACTGGCTCGCCATTCACTATCATCAACGGCGGCAGCAGTCAGGTATCCGCACTCGACAATGCTGGTGTGGCAAATGGTTTGGGCGCTGGCTCGTACCCCGATGTAGTGAAACCCATGGGCGTCTGCAATGATTACTCTGTTACTACTGGCGCCAGCCTTGTACTTGGCCCATTGCTTGGCAATCGCTGCAAATTCGTAGCTCCGCGCGGCCTGACCTTCGGAAATGCGGGCCGCAACTCCATGAACAATCCTAGCCGTATAAATTACGATATCGCCTTGCATCGGGAATTCACAACGTTACAAAAAAGTCATCTCGAGATCAGAATTGAGGCGTTCAACCTCTTTAATCATCCGCAATACCGCATCTACGACTCTGAAAAAGGGAATACTCCAAGCAACACCATATCTTGCTACGGCGATGTTCTCGATAACTACTCCGCTGGAGCTAGTTCATGCAATCCAGGCAACTCCTTCCTCCACCCCGTCGACGCGCATCGTCCACGCACCATGCAACTCGGCGTGAAACTGGACTTCTAACTTCCCAAGCCTGGACTTGGGACCGAGCAAATGAGTCTTTGTTCTTCAAAACACGATCGTTCTCGGCGAAACTCGAACAGCCGCGATCATAGGAAATGAGGCACAGGCAATGAAACAATTGGCATCGATTCTGTTACTTGCAATTGCGTTGATAGCTATCTCTGGTTGTGCCGGAGAAAGAACGCCGGTGGTTGCCGATCCATCAACACTAAAGTCCGGAAACTGGCTTGTAATCGTAAATTCCATAACCTCTACCTCCGATCTCTATCCCCAAAACAGGCACTTTCGTGGCACCATCGAGGCTACGAGCAATGCTGCGTCAGCGGATCTCGCTTTAAGCGGCGAGCAAAGCGCAAATTGCTTCCCGGATCGCCTTGTGCTATCCGGCTCAATCAGCGGTAACACGGTTACACTCACACCCGTCCCCAACGACTCGGACCTGACGATCACTGCAACCGTTAAACCTGGAGGAATCCTGCTGGGTACTTACAAATGCACGTCCCAAGGGGCCGGCGCGGACAACGGCACAGTTTACGCGACAAATATTCCGTTCATCTCGGGTGTATGGAGCGGAACACTGCCCGAATCGGTTAGCCAATGGGTACCGAGTCCGTCGGGAGGAGGAACAATATCCACGACGAATTACACGATAGGAGTTGCCGCAACCATCGTTCAATCCTCTACTCCAGCGCCTTCAAACAGCAGTCACATTCCTCCATATAGCTTCGCTCTAGCCGGATCGGTGATACTTACCAATTCGGCCTGCTTCAATTCAGGCTTCTCCACCTTGACGATCGATCCTACGCAGAGCTACATCAACGGGGAGCAGGTATTCATTTCTGCCGCGTCGGCCGATGGCACAGAAGGATTCACCTGGGGGACCTCCCAAAGGCCCATATCTCTGGACGATCCTACAACGGCTGCGTCGATGAATAACCCAAGCAATTTCGGCGCATTCAGCGACGCTTGCAGGTTCGATACATATTATTCCGCGTCGCTCACAAAGCCATCCTAACCTGATCGCCACATCGAGCAAGAAGCTAATCGAGCAATACCTCGCTACTTCTCCTGAAATAACGCAAGGAGCACGAATGACAAAGCAATGTAAAGCAGTACTTTGGATTGCGTTGGCAGCCTGCCTGCCGCTGAGCGCACAATCGACAATGCCTAACGTTCCGACTTCCGACGCGGGCTCAACAAGCACGCAGGAAGCTCTTCCCGACGCACCCGCACCAATAGTGAAGCAGAAGGTAGCAGACTGGAAATATACTGCGGTCACCGGCGCATTATTTGCGGCCTCGGTCTCGGACGCAGAAACCTTGGTTCGCTGTGACAACTGCACGCATATTCCAGCTTCGATGCATCGGCGTGGCGTCACCCTTGGCGTAGGCCTGCCAATTGACGTGGCTGTGTCCTATCTCGGATACAGGTTAAAAAAGCACGGCCATCGCTGGTGGTACGTTCCCGCAGTGGCCCTGACAGCGGCCAACGCCTATCTAAGCTACCACTGGAGCGCCAGCACGGATTGAGCATCCCGCAAAGGTATTTACTACTGGGGAGCTATTGAGCCGATATGTATGGTAATCAGACTTGTTTATGATTGCCCAAAGAATAATCCAGTTCCAGTATTTATGAGGAACTCGTAAGTCAGTAGCCTATCAGGACGAAGTATCGTGAAGATTCCATTTCTTGATCTTAAGGTACAGTATGACGCGGTTAGGGGCGAAATCTTGGCGGCTGTTGCAGAGGTGCTTGATTCTCAGGCCTACATCCTTGGGCCGAAGGTCGCGGAGTTGGAGCGGCAGGTTGCAAGCCTCTCCGACTGCCAGTTTGGCGTCGGTGTTTCCAGCGGGACAGATGCGCTGCTCGCCTGTCTCATGGCTCTCGGCATCGGCCTGGGAGATGAAGTAATTACCACACCTTTCACATTCTTTGCCACCGCCGGATGCATATCGCGCGTCGGGGCCCTTCCCGTGTTTGTCGATATCGACCCGCGAACTTTCAACATGGATATATCGAAAATAGAGGCAGCCATCACCGCCAGGACAAGGGCCATCATTCCGGTGCATCTCTATGGGCAAATGTGCGACATGGATCCGATCATGGAGATCGCCCAGAAGCATAGCCTCTATGTGATCGAGGACGCGGCGCAAGCCATCTCGGCCACCTACAAGGGCCGCAAGGCAGGAAGCATAGGAACCGCCGGATGCTTCAGCTTCTTTCCCAGCAAGAATCTTGGTGGCGCCGGGGATGGCGGAATGATTGTGACAAACGATTCTGAGTTATACGAGCGCCTTGTCGTCACGCGCGCTCATGGTTCCAAACCAAAGTACTACCACAAGGTTATTGGGGGCAACTTCCGGCTTGATCCACTTCAAGCCGCGGTTTTGCTCGTCAAGCTTCCATATTTAAACGCATGGTCGGAAGCGCGTCGCAGGAACGCTGCCAAATACGATTGCGCCTTTGCTGAATGCAGTGTACAAACGCCCTTGATCAGTTCAAAGTGCGTCAGCATCTACAATCAATATGTCATTAGGGTTTCTGATCGCAGCGCCGTGATTCTTGCACTTAAGCAAGCGAATATCGGAACCGAGATATATTATCCCGTACCCATGCACCTGCAGGAGTGCTTCGCCGGCGAGTGCCGGGTGTCTGGATCGCTTCGTGAGTCAGAGAAGGCGTCTCAGGAAGTATTGGCCTTGCCTATCTACCCGGAATTGACCAATGAGATGCTTGAGTATGTGACCACAACGCTTTTGGATACCCTCAACGTGAATATTGCAGCCCTTCATTCACAATAGGAGAGATCTGTGCCTTATTCATCTATATCCACAACGACAGACCTTGAGCGCAAGCTTGCGTCGCGCGAAGCCCGGCTTGGTATCGTCGGTATGGGATATGTTGGTCTTCCGCTCGCATTGCTTTTCAGCGAAGAACGATTTCCCGTTACCGGATTTGATATCGACGCCCAAAAAGTGGAGACTCTAAATCAAGGTGGTTCGTATATTGTCCGCATTCAACCTACGGATATCCAGGCTGCACAGAAGAGCGGCTTTGTTGCGACCTCAGATTACAGCCAGATTGCGACCATGGATGTAGTCTTCATTTGCGTGCCTACTCCTCTGAACGAGCACCGCGAGCCCGATCTCAGTTATGTGACGAACACCGTGCGCAGCATTGCGCCGTATCTCAAAGAAGATCAGCTCATCATCCTGGAAAGCACGACTTACCCTGGCACAACAGAAGAGGTTGTTGTTCCTTTGCTGGAGCAAGGAAACCCTTCCAACCTCAGAGTAGCGCTCGATCTAGATGCGCGAGGCTTCTTTGTTGCGTTCTCACCCGAACGAGAAGATCCCGGCAACGACACCGTCGCCAGGCGCGACATTCCCAAGGTTGTAGGAGGTTGCGGATCCGCCGCTACTGCATTGGCGTCGGCCGTGTATGAAACAATCTTCAATCGTACCGTTCGCCTTTCTTCGCCGGCAGCTGCAGAAATGACGAAATTGCTGGAGAACATCTATCGTTGCGTCAACATTGCTCTGGTCAATGAGTTGAAACAACTCTGCATGCGAATGGGAATCGACATTTTTGAGGTAATTGACGCAGCTCGAACCAAACCCTTCGGATTTCAGGCATTCTATCCTGGACCTGGTCTTGGAGGGCACTGTATCCCCATCGACCCTTTTTACCTTTCTTGGAAGGCCAAAGAGTTCGACTTCCATACCCGGTTCATCGAACTTGCAGGCGAGATTAATCTCGCTATGCCTTATTTTGTTGTTGAAAATGTGACCAAAGCATTGAACCAGCGTGGACAGACGCTTAACGGTGCACGTGTTTTGGTTCTCGGAATGGCCTACAAGCGCAATATCGATGATCTTCGCGAGTCGCCTTCGCTGACGATCATCGAACTGCTCGAAGAGCATGGCGCGGAGGTAGAATACAACGATCCGTTTTTTTCGTTTGTTGGACATGGACGCAAGTATGCGCTCAACATGACCTGTACCTCTCTGGATCGAATACCGGAATTCGACTGCGTAGTGATTGTGACCGATCACTCGGCCTATGATTATCGGTCGATCGTCAAACAGGCAAAACTAGTTGTGGACACGCGCAATGCGACGAAAGGAATTGATGCTCGGAACATCGTAAGGTGTTAAGGTTGGCTCATGTGTGGAATGGTCCACATATAGCTCTTGCATTGGTGCAGGGCGAACCACAGAAGAACCCTTTCCGCGACGACAACTGTTATTAGTGAATAATGGCTTTGCATAAATGTTTGAAAATTTGTCTGAGGCAACTATCCAAATCTTTTATAAGTTCACGATGGTCATTCTGGAACTAGCGTTGATAGTTGCTGGAGTGTATAGATGCGATAGCCTGCCGTTGCAGCCTCATTTCCACGCATTGTGCAGTTAGTCCGCCGATGAAGAAGAACCTTATGAGTACAAGTGATTCTTTGGCCAATAGCTTCTGTACTAGCTCGTCAACGGGCCTATGCAGAAATCGTTGTTCTTCTGGACCTGAATGTCATTCAGTCGTAAAGTAGAACTGAATGTCAGCATTCGTATGGTTTCTGCTTCCAGTTGGAGTGCCATTTGGTTGAGTTAGGCCAGTCCAAGTTTGGCCATTGTCGATGCTGAATTGTCCGTAGCCGTCGTTGAAATAGGTGCTGGCGGTGAAGTTATAGCCCTGGCCTTTTTCGATTCCATAAGTCTGATATCGAGTATCTTCCGGCGCACTTAGAATCAGTTGATAGCTTTGACCGGCAGTAAGAAGATGGGAGGAGGAAAATGTGTAAGATCCCCACACCGGTGTCACATTCTTGCTGGCGGTGGCGTCTTCGGTTAGCGCAGTACTTGAAGGAAAATGGGAGGCAGGGATTTCACCTTGCTCGATGACGTTGCCGTCGCCCGTTGCCAGAATGACCGTGAGGGGATTTGCCCCAGTGACACGATTTACCCGGACCGAAACTCCGGTGACATTTCGGTTTGACCCGCTGAGAGTAAGCAACTCCCGGACTTCAGACGCGCCGGAAATGTCGACGGGCGCTCCGATCCAGGAACCGATGTATCCTTGCCCTTGAGCGGTTCCGTTGGCGTAATTCAGTTGGAAAATCGGAGTATCGGTGGGTACAACATTGACGACCACCTTCGCGCCATTATAGTAGATACTCATCGCCGCCAAATCGGTGTCGGGAATGGTAGGCTGCCGAGGCACTGTAGGGTGCCATACGCAATCGTCATCCACCGAGACAAAGTTTGCCGCAGGGTTCGGATCTGAATTGTGCCAGTGCAAATGATAGATGGTGCCCGCAACCAATTCTGGAGGGGAAAGAAATGTCTCTGTGCGAACTGCGGGCCCAGTGCGCAGATTCGAAAGGCCTACGCATGCCAAGGGTTGCGTTTCCAGGCCGGTAAATTTCTGAGTCAACGAATCAGTCGGCAGGTGGCTCGATGTGCCATCGTCGGAGTATATGCAGGCCTCGATTGAGCCTCCAGTTCCGCAACCGTACCCATCACATTCGCATTCGACGCCGCTACAACCAGCCGTAGCGCCGCCCCTAACATATACGTCATACCAGAGGAAACTGCTCAAGGCTCCACTCGCCATGGCGCGAAACCTGTAGTCAACATCTCCCTCCGCGACTTGCAGGTTGTCCAGAACATCGAATTGCAGGCCCGATCCGTAGTATGTGCCAGTTCGCTGCTGGAGTATGGCTGGCGTAGAGACGCTTACCGTCGCGTTGCCTACAAGTTGATTCTCAACAATACTGGTCGCACTGACGGATAGGACGATTCCAGGGTCGGCAGGGGGAGCAATATATACTCCATTGGCAGAGATTGTGCCAAGCGTAGAGTCTCCGCCGATTACTCCGTTCACCGCCCAAGTCACATCGTGATTTGTCAAGCCCGTTACGATGGCGGCAAATGGCTGTGATGCACCTGTCTCGACGGACGCGGTTACTGGAGTAACGGTGAGCGTCACGGGGGTTACAGTTATGGGAACTGCCTTACTCTTCGTGGGGTCAACGGTGCTAGTAGCGATTATTTCCACAGCGACACTAGTCGCCATACCGGCTGGCGCCACATAGATGCCATCCTGACTTATGGTGCCTAAGTTGGCGCCGGTCGTGGTTTGCGCACTTGTGGCAGAACTCCCGGTCGCCAGGCTCCAGGTGATGGACTGATCGTTTGTCCCGGACACTGTCGCCACAAAATGCTTGCTCTCACCCGCAGCCAGCGTCGCCTGGCTTGGAGATACCTGTATCGCGATGTTAGCTATCTGAGTGTTCTGAATTGTTACGATTCCGCCGCAACCTGCGATTACGCACAGGGCCAGAGGGGATGTAAACGCCATCCAGGCGATTGCCCGCCAATTGCCATCACGCCGCGACTCAGGCGTTGCGGTTGCGCGTCTGCGCCCAGTTTCATCCATCACGCTTCCTCCCCGAACTCCGGGCGGAAGGCATTGGGGCGCCATCGGGTTTCAAGATGTGAATCTCTGCTGCCTTCCAAACTATCTATCGGCAGAGAAGGGAAGATGGTCTATCGTTTTCAATTGAGACAATTACGTAAGTTTAAGGAAACCCTGATTAAGCCGCAGTATTTTGCACTGCTGAAGGTCGGAGGTCGTATTTCGTGCCAGATTACGGAAATGGGCGGCAATTCGACGGGTAAATTCGGCGTGCGTGGCCTCGCTTTGTGTCTTCTTCGAGCAGTCGCTTTACACTAGGCACGCTAACCCGGAGCAGCCCCAGCCGCTCTTCAAGGGAGTCCCATCTCGCGAGTGGAAAGGTGCGCGCGAAGAGTTCGACCCGGTCGTCCCTTCCAACGATTGAACTTTTTTCGTTGACCATGTGCATCGCCGCCCGGAGCTGAAGCGCACTGCCCGTGCGACGCGGTTGATTGATGAAGGCGATCTCGCCACTGCGATTCAAATCCTCGCTCAATCACAGATGTTCCCTACAGGCCGAACGCTGCGCCTTTGCTATCGCTATGGTATTTTTCGGTCAATTCCTTCGTAAATGTGCGTGAATTTGTCAAGTATTCATGTGACTTTGCGACGTTTGAGATCGGAAGTGTTGGCAAGACAAGCATAACCAACCATGAACCAAACCGATTCAAGAGAAAGAAGAGAGGCCCAATGAGTTTCAGATTCATTACGGCGGCTGCGGTAATTCTTGCGGCAAGCCTTACTGCTTCCTACGGCTACGCACAAGATGTGACGCCAGCGAAGAAACACACCGCAACCAAGAAGGCCCAAACGCCCCGGCAGCCCACGGTCGAAGAGCGGTTTCGGGCATTGCGTCAAGAGTTGGATCACCAGGCAAGCCAGATCAACAGCCTCAAGAATGACCTTGCCGACAAGGACGCGCACTTAAATAAGGCGCAGCAAGCGACAGCCGAGGCACAGGCAGCAGCGGCCGAGGCGCGGACTGCGGCAGCCAAGGCGCTGGAGGCGGCTTCAGCGCAGCAGCAAGCCGTTACCGAAAACACCGCAGCCGTCACCACCTTGCAGTCCACGGTGACCGATATGAAGGCAGCCAACTTGTCGGTCGTCGCCACGATCTCGGACGAGACTGCCAACCTCAAGAAAGCCATTGCCAGCCCCAACATTTTGCATTACAAGGGCGTCAACCTGACTCCCGGCGGCTTTGTCGCCGCTGAAACTGTTTACCGAACCAAAGCCACGGGCGGCGACATCCCCACCGCCTTCAGCGGGATACCCTACGCAGGCGCGGACGCTTATTCGTTAAGCGAATTTTTCGGCGGCGCTCGTCAGTCGCGCCTTTCACTGCTGGTCGAGGGCAAAACCGACTGGGGCACCTTGCGCGGCTATTATGAAGGCGACTTCCTGGGGACCGGCATCACCTCCAACAACAACCAGTCCAACAGCTACGTCTGGCGTCAGCGCGTCGTCTATGCTCAAGCCCAGACCAACAGCAATTGGACCATTGCAGCTGGCCAACTATGGTCGCTCGCCGCTGAACAGAGGAAGGGCATCACGAGCGTGCCCGGCGATGTTACGACGCCGCAGACCATCGACGCCAACTACGTTCCGGGCTTCGTCTGGACCCGTCAGTTCGGCTTCCGTCTGGTCAAGAGCTTCAAGAATACAGCCTTCGGCGTCTCGGTGGAGAACCCGCAGCTTCTCTATACCGCGGCGCTGGCCGGCAACACTCCTTATGCCGTTCTAGGCAGCGCCGGCGCCAACGGCGGCAACTATAACGCCGCCATCAGCGCTGCAAACGCAACGACGTATATCCAAAACTACACCAACCAGACTGTCAATGGGAGCAGTACCTGGACGCCCGTCTATAAAACCGTCCAGGCCAACAGCAACATTGCCAACTACTCGTTCAACAAGGCGCCCGATGTCATCGTGAAAGCCGCAATTGATCCCGGTTTCGGCCACTATGAAATCTTCGGTATCGCCAGCTTTGCTCATGAGACCGTGTATCCAGGCGTGACCACCGACAGAGTCCTCTTCGGCGGCCAGAAGGACGTGACCTCTGGCTTGGCTCCGTCCGCGACTACCACCACGGCTGGCTACTATTCCAACAGCATCACCCTGGGCGGCGTGGGCGGTAGCCTGCGCATTCCTGTGATTAAGGACAAGTTAACTGTCGGCGCCAAGGGCCTCTTCGGACCCGGCATGGGCCGCTACGGAAACTCGACGCTGGCCGATGTTACGGCCGATGCTTCTGGCAACCTTGCCCCGATCCACAATGTCTCCAGTTTGCTGACCGTGGAAGCCACGCCGACGTCGCGACTCTCCGTCTACGTGAACTACGGCATCGATTACGCCGGCCGTGCGGACTTCTCCAATGCCGCTGCAATCACGGCGAGCGTCGATAACACTGGCCGCACAATTTACGCCAATGCGGTCGGAACCACGCAGAGCATCGATTCCAAACCGTATTTCTGCCCAACCGGCGCTTCTGGAACAGCAGGTCTCAACCCCTGCACCAAATCCCCATCGGCAGCGCAACTCTCCTCGGGCGGTACATGGGGCGCCTATTACACAACGACCCCTGCGGCGATCGGATACGGATCGCGACTGGCCAACAACTCCAGTTGCGGTGCCATTGCCACCCCTGGCTACAACGGCGGCTCCACCGGATACTACGCCGGTGGCGGCTGCGGAGCCCATACACGCAATGTGCAGGAAGTTACTGCCGGCTACTGGTATGACCTTTACAAGGGCGACCGCGGCCGTCTGCGCCAGGGCATTCAGTATGGCTACGCAGTCCGCGAGGGCTGGTCGGGCAACCCCACTCCGTGGATTCTCGGTACGATCGAGCAGGGTGCCAAGGGTATCGACAATATGTTCTGGACCTCCTTCCGATACTACCTTCCTTAACCCGCCAAGCCTTCCGAATCGGCCAAAGCAAGAAGAGGCAGCCTGCAGTCTGGGCTGCCTCTTTGTTTGCGCTCACGTATGGACGCCTGTACAAAGCTGAAGGCGGCGTTACAGGGTGGCCTCCGTGCGGCCAAAATCTAGGATAGAAATTACGGCCGGCTACCAGTCGGAATACTTGGTACCGTCAAGCGCTGTTCCCTGAGACTTTGAATACACGTCGAAGACGTTCTGTCCGCCAAACGAGTCTGAATCCGGATCGTCCTGCATCGATCGCAAGCCCCATTCGGCGCGGCCCGTCATCGGATCTATAGGAATGCGACGCAGGAATCTCACCTTCTTGCCCTGAATGTCGACGCCGTTAACCAGCGTCTCCAGGTCCGGTGGATACCCCTCGCTCTCCACCTTGTTCGAAAAGCTTCCCCGGTCGGCCGCGTCCTTATAGTGATCTATGGCGTTGCGCATTTCCCATAGATCCCGGTGAAGAATGCGTTCTTTTTCCCGTTTCACCTGGAAGCGGGTAATCGGCAGGGCCGCTGATGCCAAGATGGTCAGGATTGCCACTGTCACAATCAGTTCAACCAGAGTTAAGCCGTTCTCCCGATTCCGGTCGATCGAAATTGACTGTCGCGCCATCACTTATCTACCTCATTACGTTTACTGTCACCCTATGCGCCATCACACTGCGCTCGAAGGCGAAAGAGGCATACTCCGATTGCACGGAAAAGTTCGACAGTCCTGGACGGCAATAAGAATATGCGCTTCCCTGAAACGGCTTTAGGAGTGATGGATCCGCGTGTCAGCAATTCATTAAACTCCCAAGGTGCGTAGCTAGCACACCCTCCACATTTGATACATGAGGGCCGCCCGGGCCAACCCCGAAGCAGATCGCACTGAATCCCATCGGCTAAATCCTAAACCAGCGGTATCACAGTTTTGTAAATTCTCGAATTCTCCTCCCTTTGTTTCCCGATGACAGAGTGATGCTATAGTTCGCCAAAACTCCGTCCGGGAGCGATGAGGGGCTGATTTTGAATGCGGCGGCAATTTCTGAAGGGATTTTCGAGAGGAAGGAGGGGTATTCGGTGGTCACAAAACGTCGTGGAATTGTAACGCGGCGAAACGTGAACAGCCAGCGTGCACACCACTCCCGCAGTTCATCTTCAACTTCGAGGCGAAATCTTTGCGACTGTGACTCAGGCGACCAGATCGTAGCGGTGATGCAAACCACCGAGCCTCGGCATGGATACAACCTTGCGACTTGCGCCATGATTCGCTTCTGTTTCGCGACCGACTGGCGTTCCTTTCGCCAAACCGAGGTGCGTGCAATCCTTGTGATAGTAGCCGATGTAGTCGCGCATCAGACGTTTCAGATGACGTTCATTGAGGACGATCACGTGGTCGAGCAGATCCCGACGGAAGTTTCCGACCCAGCGCTCGGCAACAGCGTTCTGCCATGGGCTTCGAAAGCTGGTCCGCTTGGGCTTGATGCCGAAGCTCTTCATCATGTCGATCACTTCTTCATTGAACTGCGTGCCGCGATCAAAGATCAGGTAGCCGGGAGCGGAGTCGTAAGGAAACGCCTCGCGCAACTGCTGGATGACCCAGGCGCTGGTCGGATGCTTGGTCACATTGCAGTGCAGGATGCGTCGCCGGTCATGCGCGATGGCGAATAAGCAGTAGAGAACGCCAAAAGTGAGCGTCGGCACAGTGAAGAAATCCATTCCGGCAATCGTTTCACGATGATTTCTCAGAAAGGCCGCCCATCGCCTTGCCGGTTCGGGACTCCTGGGCGCTTTTCTCATCCAGCGCAGCACGGTTCGCTCGGATATATCGAAGCCAAGCATCTTCAGCTCTCCATGAATGCGCGGTGCGCCCCAGGTCGGGTTTTCGGTGACCATCCTGAAGATGAGCTCGCGCAATTCCTGGCTCACGCATTTTCTTCCCACTTGGTTCCGATGACGCGAAAGCCACGTCCAATACAGCTTGAATCCCGCCCGATGCCAGCGAACTATCGTCTCTGGCTGGACGAGGATAACGCCCGTCTCCATCCTGGCCAGAACCGCCGCAATATCAGCCAGAACAATTTGTCAGGAGTGGTGATCCGTGGCTGAGGGTGCTTTTGTTTCAAGACAGCGAGTTGTTGCCGAAGGGCCAGGTTTTCCAACAGCAGGTCGTGGCGAGAACGGACAGACTGAGCGAGAAGGACGAGCAGGAGCCTCAACGAACGGAGCATGAGCCAGTCTTAACAAAAGCATCGCGGATTTCAATGCAGACGGCGTTCGGCTCTTGTACTCTCCATGGTCTGCATTATCCAACCAAAAAACACGCGTTCCAGTCAGTCCCCGTGGTCTATCAGCCGAAGGACGTTTGTGTCGCCAGCATGGCATGGCTCCCTTGATCGCGTAGAGAGGTTGCGCTGAGAATGACCTTTAACGGACGGAGAGTTGTAGGCGGGAATCCAACGGCAAAGAGGCCGCGAAGGCGCGCTCCATTTACGACTGCTTTTCATGGTTTTTGGTGTCATCCGCGTGACCTGCATGTTGTTGAAACTGCGTTTGACTGATGATTCGAGTCCTTCTGAGAGGTTGATAGCTTCATGGATCGACAAGCCGAACAGCTCCTTAACAAGCCATTACTGCGATCAGGATAGGAGTCGATATCCAGTTCAGTTATGAGTGAACTCCATTAAGAGCCATGCCGCCGAAGACTGCGAATTCTGCCTAAATTCAATCGCCTGAAAGAGGTGCCGGAATTCGCTATGTTCTTTGTTTTCAATTTTCAGCCATCTTCCCAAGCTGAATGTTACTGGTTTATGGCAGTGTGCAGAAGAGATAGGCGCTCATCGTCGGCTGATGAAGAGCGACGGAAACTTACCCAAGGATTTACCCAAAGCGCATACGTCTTGCACGTGAATACAGGTGCTTAGGCGGTATTCCGTGTGCGGTTAAGTTGTTGATAGTGCAGGTAATATGCAGCTTGACACGGAAGAGGTCGCTGGTTCGAATCCAGTCGTGCCTACCATATATATCAATAACTTAGTGGCGTTTGAATAGGCTCCTTTCGATCCTTCCTGATCCAAACTCCAACCCAAGTCCTGCGAATTAGAGTTCTGAAGGAGCAAGGGTGGTACACTCTTTCACTCTTGGTTGGGGCGCTCGGTCGGATCTTCAGAGTCAGGTAGATCTCCTGATTCTGCGGTATCGGACGCCGGTCTAGCTCTAAAGAATGTCTCTGGCGCACCAGGGATGCGCAAATCTCCAAAATGCACTGTCCGGTGAGCCCGTCGAGAAATGAGTTCCAAAATGCTCTCGAGCCAGTTATGCGAGAGTTCTCCGCGACTCAGATTCTGCAATGATCGAAAGGGTACGCCGACGTTCCCCTCGATCACGCTCAATCAAATCAATAAACCGCACGGTAATCAGAAATCCAGATCTACTCTTCACATAGCGAGAGCAGTCCAGGTAAGCCGTGGCTGTTTACGAGCTTTCACTTCATCCAGAATCTTCGGATCGGAGCGAATTACCGATCGCTATCGCTTCTTCGCTCTGTTCGATGTCGAAGTCAAACGCTAGTTGTCCAGGCAGCGGCGGCGGGGCAAAGCGATCGTCCATTCCGCCGGTTCCCGATGTGCCCGCTTCGCCCGCTTGAAATGCGCGCTTGAATACCTTCTTTCAGATTGTCTTCCATTTTGAAATCTCGTTGCTCCAATCATTGGGCGTACCCTCCGGTCGGAGCATCGGCGGCTGGGTTGAGTGTACCCGTTCGATGTGAGAGCATCCGTGCTTCGAGGTCGTGCTCAAGAAAACGCCAGAGCCGCCGCTTGCCCTCGCCAAGGGGATACGAGGGCAAGTAGCCTTCCCGTGCCCACCGCACGACTGTCCGGGAATTCAAGCCTCCAAGAAAATGAGCAGCCTCCACAGGACTGAGGTACCTGCGGCGTCTGTCTTGTGATTCAGATGTTTGCACAAAGCAATCCTTTGGGCGCGTCACAGGCCACATTGGATTGCCTCTATGAAGGCCGTCATCAAGATCGAATACTTTAACAGCACGGGCCAGCGCGCACTGCGCCTGAGCTGGCGCACTCTCTCGTCTTTTAGCGTTTGTTGAGCGGCGCACAGGCCGGGCTATCCCACGGGTTGTTGTGGGGAGATTCAGGACGTGCGGAAGGGGCGTCCCTTTACGACGCCCGCACCTTCCCGGATGGTGACAAGCTGATCGGCGGCAAGCGTGCGGTATTTCTCAACGAGTCCGAGGGGCCAACGGATCTCGATGTCGGCAGTTGTCGCAGCGCCTAGGCCAAAGTGCAGACGTGGATCGCTGGCGGAAAGATAACTGGATTGACTCAGCACCTCCTGCGCCTGCACCTTGCCTCCGTAGCGAGCCAGGACGCGCGCACCGATGGCGCTGCGGTTGCTTTTCACTCCTTCAAGACGGATCTTGATCCAGTGGTTGCCGGCAGGAGCGTCGTTGCGCAACAGCGAAGGCGGCTCATTGACGTTCATGATCAGGGCATCCATATCGCCGTCGTTGTCGAAGTCTCCAAATGCGAGGCCGCGGCCGCAGTGGCGGGCCACAATGCCGGGACCGGCTTCCGAACCCATCTCGGCGAAGGTTCCGTCGCCTCGATTGCGAAAGAGGATGCAGGGAGTGCGCAGAGCGTACTTTGGCGAGAGGCGATCCAACTCAGGATAGACGGAACCGGTGGAGATCAGGATGTCAGGGTATCCGTCGTTGTCGAAGTCGACGATTCCCGCGCCGAAGCAGACGTAACGAGTCTCGTTGTTGATACCGGCCTGTATCGTGATGTCGTCGAAGTTGGCCTTGCCATCGTTGCGGTAGATACCGGTAGCCTGATCGAGAATGTGGGTCTTGACCAGGTCGGTGTGCCCGTCCAGATTGTAGTCGCCAATACCCACGCCCATGCCGCTCATCTGACGGCCGTCGGCGCTGAGCGCGACTCCGCGCATCAAGCCCTCCTCACGAAAGGTCCCGTCATGGTTATTCAACAGCAACAAGGATGGCGTGGAGTCGCAGGCGACGAAGATATCCGGCCAGCCGTCTTCGTCGGCATCGAAGCTGACCGCTGTGAGGCCGTATGATCCGCGGAAGCCGCCGACACCGGACTCCTTTGACACATCTGTAAAAGTGCCGTCGCCATTGTTGCGGTAGAGATAGTTCTGTGCCTTGACCAAGCCGTTGGGACCGCAGTTGACCGGCACGTTTTCGTAGTTGCAGTTGACCACCGAGAGGGATGGCTTGGGCGCGGTAGCCAGGTCGATCTCAAGATAGTTGGCGACGAAGAGGTCGAGCAGTCCGTCGCGGTTGTAATCCACAAAGGTGCATCCACTGCTGAAGCGCGTCTCAGGGTGAAGCAGGCCGGCCTTCTCGGTCACATTGGTGAAGGTTCCATCGCCGTTGTTGCGATAGAGGCGATTTTGACCGTAGTAGGTGAGGAAGAGATCCTCGAAGCCGTCGTTGTTGTAGTCGCCAACGCAAACGCCCTGCGCCCATCCGATATCGACCAGGCCAGCCTTGGCAGTCACGTCTGTGAAAGTGCCGTTGCGGTTGTTTTTGTAGAGGCGGTTGGTGGCGCTGGGGGGCGTGTTCTCGAGCCGCCTTCCGCTCAGGATGAAGATGTCCATCCAACCGTCATTGTCGTAGTCGAAGAAGGCGCAGCCCGTTGCCATGGACTCGACGATATAGGTGAAGCTGTCGGGCTCACCGCAGATAGTAGGCTCCGTGAGACCCGCAGCATGCGCAACGTCGACGAAGCGCGAAAAGGGCGCGAGAGTCTTTGCCGATCCCGGCGCGGCGCTGAGATTGCCGGAGAGCAGCGAGCCTAGGACCGCCGAAGGAATGGTCCGTAGCAGTTCGCGGCGGGTCCAGGGATCTTTTGATTTGTTCCTCATCACTGCTACCATCCCTCTGGAATCGGCGGCACCGCCCAGGTTAGTGTTGTGCCTGACCGGCGGTCAGGTTCTTTCGGAGTTCCAGCCCCTGGGTATTGCCTGGATCGATCTTGAGCGCGCTATCGACAGCTAGCAGAGCGTCGGGAATGCGGGACTCCGTGGCCAATGTGGCGGCAAGAGCAATCCATGCCTGCACGTAGCCGGGAGAGGTTTTGATAGCGAGCCGGAACTGCTGTTCGGCGCTGCGGGTGTCGCCGTTGCGAGCATCCACGATGCCGAGCTGATATTGTGCCAGAGCAAAGTTGGGATCGATCTTTACAGCTTGTTCGAGCGCAGCTCGTTCGCCGTCAATGTCGTTGAGGTCGCCTAGGACGAGTGCCAACTGGTAAGGCAATCCGGCGTTGTCAGGCAGCACCGCGATCGCCTCCCGGTAGAGCGCGGCAGCTTTTTGCTTGTCGCCCGCCCGCGCAGCCTCGGCGGCCTGCGTAGACTTCTGCGCCGCGATGGTATGGTCTGATTTATCCTTCACCAGTTTCTGGTAGAGAACCAACTGTTGCTGCGCCACATCGGTTTCGCCCAGCTTGCGCAGAACCTTGGCCAGTTCGAAGCGGCTCTCGGGGTCAGCCGGGTCGAGCTCTACGGCCTTTTGCAACTGCTCTTTGGCGGCTGTGTAGTCTTGAAGCTGCTCCAGGGTGTATCCGAGGTTGTAGCGGGCGCTGTATTGGTTTGGATTGAGCTTCACCGATTCCTCGAGGTGTTTGCGCGCGGCGGCGAAGTCGCCGGCAGTGCGTTCCAGCACTCCGTTCAAATAGAGAAAATCCGCATCGTGAGGAGCCTGCGCAAGGAGTTTGCGAGCGAGAGGCAATGCAGTCTGGTTCTCCGCGTTAAAGGCAAGCACGTGCAAATAAATGCGCTGGGTCTCGATATCGTGGGGATTGCGTTCGGCCAGTTGCTCGGCGACCTTGGTGGCCTCTTCAAAGAGCGACAGCTTGACGTCAGTCGACACGAGCAATGAGGCGAGTGTCGCTGAGTTGGGGTCGGTCTTCATCCCCTCCTTCAAGACTCGGGCAGCGTCGCTAAACTTCCCGGTGTTTCTGTATGCAGTGGCAAGATCGAGCGTGAGGTTCTCATCGAGTTGTGTCTCGGTGAGCTGGGCGATGACGGTCTCATTGTCGCCTGCATCGAGAAGTACCTTGGCAATTCCATCCATCGCCATCTTGGAGTTGGGGTCGATCCTGAGCGCAGCTTGCCACTCAACGAATGCCTCCTTGCCGCGGCCCAGCCCGGCCAGAGCCGATGCAAGCAAAAGATGCGCCTTCTCTTCTGCGGGATGCTGCTCGACCGATTGCAGAAGCGGGGCAACGGATTCTTCCAGCTTTCCAGCAGTGTAGAGACTCAATCCGAGAAGATATGGGAGGCGCGGCGAGTTGGGTTCCAGCTTGAGTCCAGCTTGAAAGGCCTGAGCAGCGCATTCCGATTTGCGATTCTCGCCGAACCAAATGCCCAAAGCCTCGTAGGCATTCGCATCCGGGTGGGAGTGGACTCGCGCCTCAAGGGGCGCTGGGCCAACGCACGAGGCGGACCAAAGCGGCTGCGAGATGGCTAGAGCTACCGAGCCTGCTAAGGCCAGCATCCTCGACAGGCGACCGGCGCAATTGAAAGGATCGTACATGCTCGTTCACTCCTCGGACCATGAAGCCGCGTGGTTCCCGCACATAGAGTCCAGAAATCGAGCATAGTGGGGCGACTTCAACACTGGCAAGACAGGGCCGGACGGCCGAGAAGAGGCGCATTGCAACCGTCCATTCTCAGGCACCCGGCTCGATCAGGCGAGATAAGCCTTCACCGTCACGCCATACTCGGGAATTCCCGAGAGCGATTCGGGTACTTTGATTGTCAGGCCGCTCTGCGCCTGCTTCCACTCCGGAACCTGCCGCGCCCCAAGGATCTCGATCTTCTCGATTCTTCCTGGTGAGGTTGCGCCCGAAAGCCCGAGTGCTTGAATGGTCGTCTCTTGGCCGGGATGCCCAAGCAGCATGGCATAGATCACACGGTTGTTCTTGGTCCGCGTGAATCGCACGTCTTTGGCTCCGAGATTGGCAACTGTGGTGCCGTTAAACGCGCCGGCTGAAACCTTGGTGGGCCCTTCGCCGAAGATCTTCCAGGGGCGTGTCTCATAGATTGCCTCCGAGTTGACGCTCATCCAAGCAGTGATCTTGTCGAGGACGGCAATCTCCTTGGAGTCGATCGTTCCATCCGGCTTGCCTGGCACATTGAGCACAAAGACACCGTTTTTGCTGACGGTGTCAATGAGCCAGTGAATGACGTCGCGAGGATGCAGGTATCCGCCGAATTCGCCCGGCTGGTCATAAAGAGCGCGATCGTAGTGCCAGTTTCCGAGGCAGGTTTCCGACTGCCAGGTATAAGGCATGATCTCGTTGGTAAGGCCGCGCTCGCAATCGTGGACAACCCCCTTGACCAGGTGAGCCGGCACATTCTTGATGTTGGCAACAACATCCAACTTGCCACCCCGGGTGCGGATGCTGCGATTGTAGAAATAGGCAGCGATATTCATTCCCGCCCAGCCAAGCGGGAACATGGAGTTATCAAAATACAGGATATCCGGATCGTGCTGATCGATGAGGTCGCGTGTCCTATCGTAAAAGTGCTTTACGTAGGAGGGATCTGGCAGGGCATCCGCTGGGTGCTTGGGGCCGTAAAGCATTTGAGGATCGTATCCACGCCACCACTCTTGCCCGCATTGAATATGCGTCAACGAACCATCGTATGGAACACCGGCCAGCGGCCCCTGCTTGTCAGCGCCATGCGACGGCTCTAGCCACCACCAGTTTCTGGCCTGGTGAACCGTGACGCCAAAGTGCAGCCCGCGATCCCTCGCCACCTTTGCCCAGGTTCCAACCACATCACGGTGTGGCCCGATCTTCGCAGCGTTCCATGGCTGATGTTTTGAGTTCCAGCAATCAAAGCCATCATGATGGTTTGCGAGAGCGAAGAAGAAGCGAGCGCCCGCTTTCTTATACCGGTCGATAAGCTCATCCGGCTGCCAGTTCAGAAGTGTCCATTGCGGACATAAATCCTTATATCCAAAACTGGACGGATGCCCGTAGTGTTCGAGGTGATATTTGTACTGCTCCGACCCCTCCAGGTACATGTTCCGCGCGTACCAATCACCTTTTTCGGGCACACACTGTGGGCTCCAGTGGGCCCAAATCCCGAACTTGGCGTCTTGATACCATTCGGGAGCTTCGTACTGTAAGAGAGAGTCCCAGGTTGCATCGTATGGGCCAATCCCATTCAGGCCAGATACAGGCGCCTTCATGGCAACGCCATCCCAGGAATCTGGAACACCAGGGAGCTTCTCTGGGGCTCCCCAAGTATCCGCTTTCCATGAAGCGGGATCCAGCTTCTCAGTGACAATTCGATCTTTTGAAACAACTGAGAAGTTCCGCTCAGACTCCGGAAGCGCACAGAACTGGGCATAATCGAAGCTCTCGGTTTCGTAAGCGCTGGCTGGCTGTGACCTCGCCCAGGCCCGTGAAGTGACAATTGCTGTTGCAGCTCCCCCTAAAACCTTACAGAAATCTCGACGATACATCTCGTTATCAACCTTCCGAAGTTTAGAATTTCGCGACTTCCCGTGATGGGTAGATGTCGGTTGCTAGTGGTTTTCGCTTCGATACAGAAAATTGTTTGATCCCTTCTCTCGTCGAGCCAAGACAGCAGATTCCTCATTCAAACTGAAAGATACGGTTCCTGCACACAAGAACACCTCCGTGTTCAAGTGGCTGGAGCATGTCTTTCGGTTCCTAGTTGAGTGATCGTAATCTAATCGATTAGTTATTCCCAGGTATGTAACGGCTCGTTACGGCAATGCGTACGTCCCAGAATCATCGTAAGTTTTAGAAAATAAAACACAAAATTCGCTGTTTTTGGTTCGATGCTGCAGCCAAGGTATCACTGGCTGACGGCGTATGAGTGAGCCTGCTGAGTGTCGGGTAACCCCAAGGCCGAAATCGAGAATCTTCCAGCTCTCCGCGTTAGTGCCGGAAATAGCTTCTTCTTCAGGACCGTCGATTAGAGCGGCGGAGCAGGAGCGGTGGATTCTCTGATGCGCAACTCGGCGCCCAGCCTAATGAAGCCCTCTTCGCCGAGATCTTCTCCTTCAAGCCTTTTTGCCTTTTTCACCAAGGCCCCTGCAGCTCGCCGGCCAATCTCATAGCTTGGCTGCGCGACACAAGTGAGCTTGGGTGAGAACATTGTGGCCCAGCTGAACCCATCCGTTCCAAGCACGAAATCGTCGAAGCCGAGAATACTCACCTGCTGCGGGCAACGCACGCTTGTTTCCGCAAGCGCTCGCATGAGTCCAAGTGTCATTTCGTAATTGTGCGAAAAAACTGCTGTGGGCGGAGACGACAGCTTCATGAGTTCCAGCGCGCATTCCCAACCGCCCCTCATATTGAAGTCGCCGTGTTTCAGATAATCCTGCCGGACCGTCAGGCCAGCTTCGTACATGGCGCCACGAAAGCCCTCTACGCGCTCGTCGGCAGCTGATATCCCCTGCGTCCCGGCGATAATCGCAATTCGCCGATGACCTAGCCGGATCAAGTGATTTGTCGCTTCGAAACTTGCCCCCACGTTATCCGTGGCCACAACAGTGCCTGTGAAACCGGGTGGAAAGCGGTCAAACAATACTAGCGGAAATTGCCGAGCGATCAAATTATGGTAGGCGAATTGAGAATCTGCGGTTGCCAGTAAAATCCCGTCCACTCGTCGTGAAATAAGGGCCAGGATCTCCTTTCTCTCCTGTTCGGCATTTCCTCTGGAGTTCGAGACTAAAATCGAGTAACCATGTTGGGAGGCGACGTCTTCCACACCGCGCAGAACTTCCGCGTAATATGAACTCGCAAACTGGGGCATGACGATCCCCAAAATGTGCGATTCCTGCATGCGAAGACTGCGTGCCAGGAAGTCGGGGTGGTAGTTCAGAGCTTCTATTGCGCGACGGACCCGCTTGGTCAATTCTTCGCTGACCGCAGGTTTGCCATTGATCACTGCGGAGACGGTTGCGACTGAGACCTCCGCAAGCCGGCTAACATCCCGGATTGTAGTGCGCCCCTGGTTCGATCTTCTTGGCATATCGAATCGTTTCAATCGGTGTGTCCAAAGTGTATAGCATGTTTCCTGGTTCGTCCAGCCATGAGGCCGCTTGTTCTGTGGAAGCTGGATCTCCGAGCGTGCGGTCTTGGTGTTCGCGCTACCAGGAACAGAGCGCCACCCACATTAAACCGATTCGAAGCACTCTGGCGGTACTCAATTTGGAAAGGCATTCTCGAACTTCAATTCCTGAAGGGAACCAACTTGCCCGAGAACTACCAGGTTCTCACAGCTACTACGCGTGGAGTTGAAGCGGAGCCGTCGATCACATCGGATTCAATGATCATCTCAAGATTCTTAGTTTGCCAGCCTGCGGGAGCGGTCCGAAGCGCGGCATCGAGATCGCCTTGACGAGAAACAAATCTTCCTGCCGCCTGAGTCCCGACCATGCCAACACCCCCCACGATGACCAGGAACTGGCCGGTCTTTGAATTCTGTAGCCGCGCCACAATAGCAAAATCCTTGCTGGCTCGACGACCATCAACTCCTGGGCGCCAAGCCTGATTTGGCTTTGCTCGCTCTTCAATCCACTGCTCGTTGCCCCCTTCCCGGAAAACAATTGGGAAATCAGAGATTATTCTGACTGTCCAGGGATTGTCGAAGGCACCTATCAACACAGCAGGGGAATTCCGAAGGTCCTCATAGGTAAAATCGCTCCCGAATCGGGTTTGACTTGATTTGTGTATTCGGGCGAAGAGTTCAGAAAGTTCATTGGCGACGTAAGCGTCATCCTTATTCACATAGAAATCGATCAGGGGTGTAATATCCTTCCATTTCAGGGAGGTATCGGGTTCCAACTGGAGAGGCGTGATATTCCGCGCTGCCAGTGAGTCGTAGAGGCCCGGGTGGGCTCGGCTAGCCTTCACATAGAAATTCGAGCTAATAGCGTACCCCACGGGTGACGAGACGCAGATCAATACGGGCTGTCCGGTTGTGGACACCGGTGCCCAGAATTCCTCGAACGAGGATGTCTGATGAGCATTCTTTCGAATTGTGATTGCCGCTGCTATTCCTAGGATTACCAAGAGAGTTGCAGCCACCACCGCTTTCCGCGCTCGAAACCTCGCTCGTGGCGCATCTTGCTCGATGACCAGAGTCTGATCTGGCGGGGGCACGGCGTCCGCCGACGATCGCCAGCGGAATTTGGGAATATAGGTGCCGACTGGGAGCTCAATTTGAAGTTCGGGCGCTTGCTGCTCTCCCGCATAGTATTCCGCTAGCCGTCTTCTGACCTCACCAGCTTTGACTCGAACAATAGGGTCTTCGCTCGTGTCATAGGTAGGGGCACGATGAAACAGATCTACCCCAATCGAACGCTCTTTCAAGATGTCGGTGCGGCCTGCGAGGGTCTGTTCGACCACATAGGAGAGGAATTCCTTTGAGCGGGCGCTGTTGCAGAACGCATGGCTGCTCTGGATTTGCGTCAGTTGGCCCAGTATCTCGACGTTTCGATTCCCGCCTGGTTCAGGAGATTGCACCGTCGTTGGCCCTGATTCCTGGTGATTCATGATCCGAACACCTCCATCAGGCATGAGTGTCTGAGATTGCACGGCTAACTGTCCACTATGCCTCAATTGCCCTCGGCCGCTCAATTCCGTTTTCGATCAGAACTGGGAAACCCGGCAAGCTCCTCGAAGGGCACACGCCTCTTTGATAACGTTTACATTTCACGCACATCGATAATACATCCACAACCCCTATCCACTCTTTGTGCCGCCTTCGGCGCGACGGAAAATCGATTATATGCCCACCCAGAACATCTCACAATTTAGTCATTACGTCATACCGAAACCGTTTTGCTATTCTCTAATCATTTCATAGACTTAGACAGAGATACGGGACAGGAATTACGGAAACGAACCGTTTGATACGTAGACTGACCTAATCGATTCGATTATAAAGCGAGGTCAACTGCATGGTGCAGCTCACGTATGTACTGAAAGCCCGAAGGAATTTGGGGCCCAAGCTGGCACCTTCGGGGTTTAGTGCGATTGTTGGCGTGTTCGCCGGGGCAGAAAGGGTGGATTGACCGTATCCGTCAGAGCAACCGCATCTGTTAAACAGTTCATGGTTGTGATGGACTGTATCCATGAGCGGAGAATCAGTAGTGGTAGTTCATCGTCGCGGTCGCGCGGAGATTGCGCGGGTGGCAGGTTT